>OJOY01000009.1_pt1 | contig 216428 bp, 194 predicted proteins | sample 1598361 | NCBI WGS metagenome assembly OJOY01 (sample SAMN03922472, study PRJEB24848) | human gut metagenome | isolation source: stool sample | host: Homo sapiens | place: Germany | collected 2010-11 | reverse complement strand
TTTTTCATAACTTGTTTGTGCCTTGAGCGAAGCGAAAGGAATGACAAAAACTATGACATTACAAAAAGTACTCAGTCGTGTCAGACAGGCCGTAGAGGATTATCATATGATAGAGGAAGGCGACCGGATCGCCGTGGGGATCTCCGGTGGCAAAGATAGTCTTACTCTTCTGCTGGCACTCAATGAATTAAGAAAATTTTATCCGCAGAAGTTCAGCATTTATGCCGTAACCGTGGATCTGGGATTTCAAAATCTGGATCTGAACGAGATCCGGGCACTCTGTGCCTCCCATGAGATTCCTTACACCGTAGTAGAAACTTCTATCGCCAAAATCGTGTTTGAAGACCGCAGGGAAAATAATCCCTGTTCTCTCTGTGCCAAAATGCGTAAAGGCGCTCTGAATGACGCCATAAAGGATCTGGGCTGCAATAAGATTGCCTATGCCCATCACGAGGATGATGTTGTGGAGACCATGATGCTCTCCCTCTTTTACGAGGGACGTCTGCATACCTTTTCCCCGGTAACGCATCTGGACAAAACCGGACTGACGGTGATCCGGCCGCTAATCTATATGCGGGAAGCCGAGGTCATCGGCTTCGTGAACAAATATCAGGTTCCCGTGGTCAAAAGTCCCTGTCCCGCAGACGGACATACCAAGCGGGAATACATCAAAGAATTATTACAACAGATTCATCGGGAAAATCCCGGTGTCAGGGATCGTATTTTCACCGCGATCCAACGAGGAAATATGGAAGGTTGGTCAGATTACTTTGGCAGTCATTAACGAAGAAAATTATCACGATGAACAGAATAAAAACAATATCTTAAAACTCCGCAAGGTTCTGGATACGCTCCCCAGCTTCTGCAGAGATTTTTTCCGTGGAATTGAGCCTTATACTTCCACCAGAACAAGACTGGCTTATGCCTATGATATTCGACTTTTCTTTGAATTTCTCCATGAGAAAAACAGTTATTGCCATAAAATGGAGATTACTGAATTTCCCCTTTCCGTTCTGGATATGGTACAGCGGACGGATATCGAAGAATATCTGGACTATATGAGCCTGTATCAGAAGGATGGGAAAAATATTACGAACGAGGAACGGGGAAAGGCAAGAAAACTGGCTGCTCTTCGAAGCTTCTATAATTACTATTTTCAGAGCGAACGTATCGAGAAAAACACAGCGGCACTGGTTCCTCTGCCGAAGCGTCATGAAAAAGAGATCATCCGTCTGGACCCCAATGAGGTGGCTATTCTGTTAGATCAGGTGGAGGACGGCACCAAGCTGACCAAAAAGGAACTGGAATACCACAAGAAAACAAAGCTCCGGGATGTTGCCCTCCTGACGCTTCTGTTGGGAACCGGCATCCGTGTATCGGAATGTGTAGGTCTGGATATTAACGACGTGGATTTCAATAACGGCGGCATCAAGATCCGGAGAAAAGGTGGTTATGAAGCAATCGTCTACTTCGGCGATGAAGTAGAAACCGCTCTGCTCGACTATCTGGAGCAAAGGGAACATATCATTCCAGCCGAAGGACATGAGAATGCTCTGTTCCTGTCCCTGCAGAATCGCCGGATGGCCGTCCGCTCCGTAGAGAATCTGGTAAAAAAATATGCCTCCCGGGTAACCACCTTAAAGAAAATCACACCCCATAAACTACGCAGTACCTACGGTACCGAACTCTATAAAGAAACCAGGGATATCTATCTGGTAGCAGATGTTCTGGGTCATAAAGATGTAAATACCACAAGAAAACACTATGCCGCACTGGAAGAACAACGCCGTCGGCAGGCCGCCAATGCTTTTCATCTACGGGAACACAGCAATAGACATTCGGACCAGCCGGACAAATGACAATTAGAAAAGATACCCAACACTTTTGGTGTATTAGGTTAATCATCTCTGCATAAAATGGGAAGTTAGTGAAATGTCCCCGTAGCCCGCGCTGGGGGTAAGGACAGCAGACCCTCTCTCGCTTCAAAGCAGAGCGTAGCGGTACGTAAGCGAGGACAGTACCCTCGCAATGCGTCCTCTGGGACGCTATGGTACCGACGTCTGCTTAGTGTCTGCTGTCCTTACCCCCAACGTGGGCTACTGGTTTCTTGAAAGAAACTTCAAAATGATGAATTTAGTGAACTCGATAAACAGAACTCCTGGAGCGGCAGAAGGCCGGTTTGCCAATATTTATTCCATTAACTTTCCATTTATCATACTCTTTCTTATCACTTCACAAACTCATAAGAATAATAAGGTACGATCAACGTCTGTCCGGCGCGGATGCTGTCCTCTTCCGCCAGATGGTTGATGCTCTGTACCTCATCTATATATTCCTTCTTATCCTTATACTCTTCATAATCAATATAATCCTCGGACAGATCCCATAAGGTCTCTCCGTAAGCTAGCGTCACCTGAGTATAGTATTTGAACTTTACCTGTTCTTCCCCGGAGCTTGCCAGAGAACGGATTCCCTGATAGGATACCGCACAGAAAATAATCACACAGACCGTAGCAATCATGGTAAGGATCCTGCGCTGCATCTGCATCCTCCTTCTTAACTGTCTCTTATATAATCTTAACTCTCTGTCCGTCATATGGTATACACTCTTCTGTACTCTCATAACACACCTCACATAAGAAAATCTGTTCGGGAACATTTGTTCTTTCTGCTTGTATTATATCGAACGTGCATTCTTCTGTCAAGTTAAACATCGAACATATTTTTGGAATATATGTTTGTTTTTTACTATGCTATAATCCCGTCTTTGACACTTAAAGAAAAGTATAGTGGCAGAATCCATTGATTTTACTTGGATTCTGCCACTTTTGATGTCTTAGAGTATGTTGTATGGAGACATCACTTTAAAATGAACCTAGATTATTCACGGATCAGCCGTGAATAATCTAGGTTCATTTTTTAATATGGTAACGATAATTAGGAATTATTGGGTGGATAATTTGGTGGTATCTGTTGGATTTAGATTGGCGAATTAAGGAATGGATAATCAAAGGTTATCTGTCAAATACGATTAGGAAATATTGCGAATAATAATAAGAAATTATTCATTATGCTCAGTTTAGATAAGTGCTGTGCTGAGCATAAGATAATTTTGAATTGCTATCACTTAAAGCGATTTGCTGTATTTTTAATGGAGAAATATTATGAATTATATACGAATTTTATCCGTGGGTGGGTTATTTCATGAATTTTATAGTCCTATACCAAATGGCTTATCAACTACCGTTTTAACTCTGAATGGAAGGGAGTTGGATGCTTCCAATTTATTTTGATCTTATATTTTTGATTCTAAGAAAATCAAATTAATTATTGATAAAATAGTTCCTGTATCGCCTAAATATATTGCTATTATATCGGATATAGATATTCTTGTACTAAATCACAATCAACATAAATCTTAACGCAAAACTATAGTCAAAATTTCTATGCTGAAATCTGTAATGCATTAAAAAATAAATCGAAGTTATCACTAATTCTATATAAACAATCTTCCTCTGTAGATTGTTCTAATTCCAAACAATGATCCCATAAGAAAACTCCTTTCCAATCATCTTGCCATATCAAAAGAATCAATCCAGCATTTATTGAATTTCCAATAATAATTGTTTCTTCTGGCAATTCCTCTCCATATTCATTGTACCAACTATTTAAGCACAAACTTCTTACCTGATTAAAACCAAACAAAACATCTATTCCTATATTTTCCTTTAATTCATCGACCCAAAACATATGAATTTCATCAATAAACTGACCTCCATTCGTATCCAATAAAAATTCTTTATAGTCTTTAGGTAATTTCATTTTTACAGTTTCTTCATAGCATATTACCTCATCAACAATTATTCCATCAAATTTTTTAAACATATTCTTTCTCCTATTTCTTTTTTAAGTTTGATATTCCACCCCTATGTCTAAATCTATCGTGCAATATCGTTTCTACCTCTTGCAATGTCACTCCATCTTCATGATGATGCCATGTTCCATCTGCACTCTTAATATATCCCATTTCTCTTGCCTTTGCAAAATCCTTATTTCTTTCTACAAAAGGTCCAATTGGTACTTCTTGCCTAACCATGCCTGCTGATTTAAAATCTGGATATCCATTTGGATAAGATACAGAATTCCCTTCCCAATCATGATATGTCCATACTCCATTTTCATCTATTGAAATTGTTCCATTTTTTCCATACCATGCATCTATGGCAGGAGAATTCAATGGCTTATTTTGCCTAATATCTTTTGTAATATCAGAACTGTTTTTATATGTCTTACTACCACTCTCAATACCACTCCCCCATCCCGGCAAAGCCTGCTGTGCCCATCCCTGCACTGCTGCCGGATATTCGGTATACTGCCCCGGAAGGTATGGCTGCTTCAAGGCTGGCGGTGTCCCGTTTGGCACCACTGCCACTCCCGTTCCTCCCGGCACGGTTAAGCCAGTCTCATTCGGCAGCGGCGTGATCTTTGGTCTCTGGTAAGTGTACGGATTCATCAGTCCATAGAATGCGAACTGCGTACTTGCCATCTCGGTAAGATCCCGGGCGCTGTCATACAGCCAGTTTCCTGCGGCGCTCCCATTTCCTTACCCGAGATACAGAACATTAGTACTTCCCTCATCTGGAACAGAAGGTTCTGGCTTGTGACTGTTCCTGCCACAAGCAGGAATGCACCTGCGAGCTGTGGCAGGGTCACAACCGTTCCTCCCACCGGGATCAGCCCCAGGCCTCCGCTCACGGTCATCGTCATCACCTCTGCCCCATACATCCCCAGAGTTATGGCTATGCAGGATCCCCCCACTCTTGCAGATGCCCAAAATGCATTGCTGATATAATCCCCCAGGGAGGACTCTGTCCCGTTCTTTTTGTCGCTGGCTGCCGTTGCCACAACTGCTACAAATCCTGCCCCGGCGGTCAGCACTCCGGCTGTCATCCCAAGCTGCACGGCTGTAACTCCCAGAGCCGCTGCTGCCAGTCCTCCCGTTGCAACCACCAGCGCTCCCACTGCCAGTCCTACCACAGCTGCGACTGCGACTCCCGCCACGGCCTTCAGCCATGTCGGCACCTCCTTGTACTCCTCATACTCCGGCGCATCATCAAAGGGCTTATAGTATTCGTATTCCGTTCCTGCCAGGATTCCCTGGGATGACAGCGCATTGTATTCATTCTGCAGCTCCGCTGCTCCATCACCGCCTCCTCCGGTTGACGGATTTCCATTTCCTCCGGAATACAGCATCCCCGCCTTCTCTTTCGCCATGCTTTCCATTTTATACTGTCCGATTTTCTGCACCGCGTCAAGGGAAATCTCCGGTGCATGGAAGAGAATCTGCTCCCTCCCCGTGACCTGAAGTTTTCCTCTGCCCGCACCGAAATGTATGCCGTCTTCTCCCATCCGGCACTCCTGCACGGTTTCTTCCTTCCCTCCAGCAAAACCAAGCATGTCCGCATACAGCTGCATCTTTTTCCCGTGCTCCGTCACAAGTCCCCGACGCTGCGCATCTGCAAAGACCGGACAGCTGCTGTTATGTATCTCACTGACTGCATATGCACTTCCCTCCTCCGCTTCCGGAAAGTAGAGGTATGCCTCCGTCCCTTCCTGCGGCATACAATACATGACGTTTCCTGTGGGTGGAATCCACGGATAGGGATGCAGCGCTTTCCCGTCTGCTCCGTCCATGTCCAGTTTCAGGTACACCGATTCCTTCTCCCGCTTTTCCACTGTTCCACGCAGGGAAACCCCTGCCATTTTCCGGTTCGCATACCTCTTCTGCCCGAACCTGCACTTTCCTTACGGTCATACAACGCATGAAATCTGCGTTGCTTATCCTTTTTGGCTGCTAGGTATAGATTGCGTTGAAGTTGTCGTGATTTTTCTATTGAGTGTTGTTGTCCAATGTTTGGCATGCACTATCCCTTACCTTCCCGTTAATCCTGATTAAAGCAGAGCCCCTTTTCTCCCATTGTTTTTCTTACCAATAGTTCATAGATACTATGGGCTCCTCCGACTTCTCATACCACTTTCCAAGAAATTTCGCATACGTGCTTATATCCTCAGTTACATACTTGTGGTTATATGATGGCACGAGATCTCTCCTGTTCCGTTACCAACTTTCATAACATTCCGCTCCCTCTACACCGAAGGGTTCTTCAATGCTGTACTCTAGTATCCCCACATCTTCCATGGTCTTCGTCAGAAAGTCAGTGACTCGACTCCCTCTTATCCCCTTACGGGGCTAACGTAACGATGCTACAGGATTCACTTTATGTTACGGACTGTTATTTTGCACCTGTTTCTCACAAGCATACCTCGCTTCAACACAATCAGTCACCCAAAAGCATTGGAGGATCGCTACAAGGCTCACTGGCGATTATCTTGACCAGACTTTCACTGGCAAGCTGATAACAGCTTGCAGAACACACGACTTTACCCCGTTAGAAACGTGCGCCGCTAGGCGCACAATCATAACCACCGGCTGAGCCGGTGGTTTGTTCTGCCCCTATAAGGGGCTGTTACCGGCACTGGGTCTAAAGACCCGTTGAAAGCTCGCCAGCCGCAACATCATTTCTCTGCAGAGCCCTAAAGGGCTCATCTTATTTGCTTTGTTTTACTGGCTCACCCGTAAACGGGTCAATATACTCTTTTAGTGTCATTTGGTCGTATTCCAAATCCTCTTTTAATTGGTTCTGGATATACTCTTGGATCTTTTTCGCATTTTTTCCTACAGTATCTACATAATAACCTCTACACCAAAAATGCCGATTGCCATACTTGTACTTCAGGTTTGCATGCCTTTCAAATATCATCAGTGTACTTTTTCCTTTTATGTAACCTACAAAACTTGCTACACTGATGTTTGGCGGAATCTCTACAAGCATATGCACATGATCCGGACATATCTCTGCTTCCACTATATTGACTCCTTTTCTTTTACACAGCATGCTCAAAATATTTGCTATGTCCTGACGTAACGCTCCATATGCTACTTTTCTTCGGAACTTTGGCGCAAACACAATATGGTACTTACAATTCCATTTACTGTGTGATAAACTATTTACATCCACTTTGGATACCTCCTTTGATTAGTGCGGTTGGCGAACCAACACTATTATATCATTGGAGGTTTTTACTGTAAGCTAAAGCGATTGTTGTCCACCTGCATAGCAGGTGGTTTTTTTAAGGATTGCCTTACAACAAGAAAAACGCTTTTGGCATGCTGACCAAAAGCGTTTTGTCTACAATCTGAAGTTTTTTAAAAGTCACATTTATGAAAGTCTTTAAGGAGTTCGCCTAATTTTTTTATCTCTGGATGCTCTGTGTTACTAATTGTAATACACTCTACATATTCTCCTAGCTTTTCAATTATCTCAGTTTTTAGTTGATTATAATGAATAACTTGTTTTTCCCATTCTCCTGCGATAGGGTCTTTCAAAACGAACTCAATATCATGAGAACCTTCTTTCTTCTCTGCCTTTACAATGCTTACTATTACTTCTTCATTTTTTTTTCTAAATTCGATCCATGTATTATATGATTCAACATCACTAAGCGCAACATAATCCTTTGTCATTAAGTATTTAATAACCCTTGCCAATCTTTCAAACCAATCATATAGTGAAACTTTATCCATAATCGTTTCCAACTCTTTGGGATATATTTCTCCATATATACACTCATTACACTTAATTTGAAAAAAACCATTTTGCCCTATAAAATCATCATATTCACTATGAACTATTCTATAATTTAATTCAAACATATATACCTCTCTCTGCTTTCTTATTTATTTTGCACAAAAACCTATATTTATGCCATTTGTACAATGGTTAGTAAAGTTACAAACAATGATAAGCATAAAATAATGGGCGAAAGCTGTGTCATTTCTGGTCAATGCACGTATTTTTCCAGTCAAAAAGATGTGCGAAATAAAACGTCATCCTTTTTTATGAGAACGAATCTGTATCCCATTCTTCCCTATGGCTACTAACCTCTCATATCTAACAGGATCCTCTTTCGTTGAAGTGTCCTAAATTCCTTCGTACAGCCACCCATAGTGAGATGCCGCCTCCTACCTAAAATCGTCTACTGTATACTGATATTCACCATATGCGGTATCGAATGTTCCATCATCCTTTATAAAAACGTTTATAATTTCTCCATTTATCTCTACTGAATGTATGCCCGTTTTACCTTGACTTCGTAATATATTGTATGCCTCTTGTGTATACTTTACAACTTCATCCTGAGACCAGTTTTTATTAAAAAATGATGTATTAGCTAATTTGTTGGCTAACTGCTCATCCGTTAAATACTTTGCCTGTTCTAACATTCCTTCAAATGTATGCTTCTTAATATGCTGAATATTATTTTTAGATAATTGTATTACATCAATACCACTTCCCCCTCCCGGCAAAGCCTGCTGTGCCCAGCCCTGCACTGCTGCCGGATATTCGGTATACTGCCCCGGAAGGTATGGCTGCTTCAAGGCTGGCGGTGTCCCGTTTGGCACCACTGCCACTCCCGTTCCTCCCGGCACGGTTAAGCCAGTCTCATTCGGCAGCGGCGTGATCTTTGGTCTCTGGTAAGTGTACGGATTCATCAGTCCATAGAATGCGAACTGCGTACTTGCCATCTCGGTAAGCTCCCGGGCGCTGTCATGCATCCCGTTTCCTTTCAGCGCTCCCATTTCCTTGCCTGAGGTACAGAACATTAGTATGAGGGTTAAGGATCGTCAAGTGAGATGTTACAAAATTATTACAAAAAATTTTTTTCTACTTCTTCACAATGTTTCAACGTGTTTTTTTTCATATATTGCTTACATTGCTCAAGAATATCCTGTCCTTCATCTACTAATTGCTCTAATACTGTGAAATCTAAAACTTCTTTAATTTTTATATCTTCACATATTGCCATATTCTCTAAAAATGAAAATACTTTATTTATTTCGAGCATTTTATTATTCTGGACAATATAAAGAATATATGGAACTATAACCATACCAAACACTATGTGTATCCCATCAGTTTCATCTATCAAATTCTCTTTTTCTTTAACCTCAAAAAAAGAGCTGCCTTCTGGAATTTCTTCTTTAAAAGTTGTATATAATTCATCATATTTCATATACTATCACCTACCTAGCGCACTGTATAAATCTTCTAACAATTGTATGGCCAAGGCTCTGTCTGAAGGACTTAGGTCTTGTGTCAAAATTTTATTTTCAATGTATTTTGCCATATCTATTCCTTTCTGAACATGAGAACCACCATTTTTACCTAACATCAATCCTATCTGTTGCTCAAATCTTATTACATCTGCGGTTCCACCATCACCTATAAATTAATTTCCTCTGTATAACTGCTTTATTGCATTTTGTAATTGCAGATTTTCAGCTTGTTCTAAAAGTTCTTTTTGTATATTTGTGCCTATCCAGTCTTTATATTGACTGGGCAATGCTTTGCCATTTGGACCTACATAGAAGTCAGGTACTGAACCACCCTCAATACTACTTTCCCCTCCCGGCAAAGCCTGCTGTGCCCATCCCTGCACCGCTGCCGGATATTCGGTATACTGCCCCGGAAGGTATTGCGGATTCAAGGCTGGCGCTGTCCCGTTTGGCGCCCACTGCCACCCCCGTCCCTCCCGACACGGTTAAGCCAGTCTCATTCGGCAGCGGCGTGATCTTTGGTCTCTGGTAAGTGTACGGATTCATATGTACCTAATGTAATTGTCTGCATCAAGTTACTCTCACAATCTCCCAGCACAACATACTTTAAGCCTCGCATCTTCATCTGATCATTTCCCGGAAAATTTCCCTCCAAACCTCCGTGCAGAAAGTCTGCATTCCTGGCAATAGCTGACTGCCACGCATCCACAAAATATATTCCATTTCTTCTTTTCACAATATCTGTACGCAGTCCATCCAGATTGCTGACCGCTACCTCTGTCTCCGGATTTTCCAGTGTAAACGCAAATTCCGTAAAATTTTTCTTATACTGCTCTCCGGCAACTTTACAGGCCGCCACCCAGCACCAGTTTGTTCTGTTCTGAATATACTTCATTGATTTTTCCCCATCGAAACAACCCGACTATAAGCCCCGCTCATTTTTTATTGCTCTGTATATCTCCGTTTCCTTCTCCCACGCAGTCCTATCCTGCTCTACGCCGTCCTTTAAATAAAGATCTTCCACCCCAATCTCTCCATCCTCGTCACTGTCGTAGCATTGATAAGTAGGTCCTTTCACCATTGTTCCATCTTTTTCAAATCTTGTAAAATAGTAAGCCTCATTATATGGTGCCCCTCCCTCCCTATAATACAGAATGCCGGACATCGCTTCTACCGGCTCATCGTAAGTAGCAGTACCCTCATATAGAATCGTCAGTTTCCCCTTTTTTTCTTTTAAAATATAATAAATGCCATTCCGGATATGCAGCTCCTTCACTCCATCTCCGTCAATATCAGATAAAAAAGTTTCAACATCACTTACATCTTCCCCGAACAAGTCTTCCAGAAAATAAGTTTTTCCATTCTCTTTCATAGCAGGCACTTCCCCATCTAAAAAACGTTGGTACTCTTCCTCTGTGATTTTCTCTGCCACTTTTCTATGTGCAAGAAACACTGCCACTATACCGCCCACGATAAGGAGCATTGCCATGCAGTTTTTTTTAGCTCTCATCCCCATCATATACAATCATCTCCTTTATTTTATCCTTTGCCCTCTCTCTCAGATTACCATTCTCCTAATGTTTCCTACCTCGTCATATCCAGGCTTTTTATCGTCACCAGATTTTCCCCATCCCCATTGTTATAGCTCCATACAACCATATAATCTCCATACCATTCAAAATGAACATCCTTATGTTCTCCATCTTCCTCATACCAGAGCATGCTTTCTTGACCCAAATCATACATTTCCCTCTGCTCTCCAGTTTTCAACACGTTTTTGTATACAATATGATCTTTCAGCAGATAAACATTTCCCTCCCGGTATCCGACGATTCTTGTCCTATTATTTTGCGTATCGTATAGCATACGGCTCGTGTCCGTCTCAAGATCGATTTCGACCAGCAGTTCTCTCTCTAAATGCTTCTGTGACATCTCAAGCACCTTCGTCCTTCCTATCTCAACTGACAGATAAAGCTTCTCCCCTTCCTTCACAATGCGCTTTGGGAGAAAATTTACCTCCCTAATTCCAAGTTTAAACCATAATATGTTACCAAAATACTCTGGACAAATATCATGCCATTCGTCTTCGCCCGCTCTCCTATATTGAAAATAGTCATCCCGAAACTCAATACTCTCTCCATCTTTATAATACCAGTGTTTATCTACACGCACATCAATCGACAAAACATTACTTATGGCAACGCTATGATCATCCTGATCTGTCACCGCTATAATATCTCCATCATACGAATAGATGTTCCAGCCATGATAACCAGCAATATCCAATTCGTATCTTCCTGAATCTCTATCGTTTTCTGCCAACTGTTCTGCCAGATTGATCCTCTCACCAAAATCCCCGTCCACCGGCATCAACCACACCTTGTCTTTCCCAAACGCAAGGAATAAATAATTTTCATGAATGTTCAGTCTCGCATCACTCGACATATCCCCCAAAAACTCACACTCATTCGTCGCCTTATTACATCGCCACAACTTATAACTGCTGTCCATCCCCCCGTTTTTCTGCTCTGTTGTGAAAAATATATAGGTATCCCCCACCGTCCAGCTGCTTGGCATTTCACCATTCCCGTACTTTGTAAACATCTGATCTGTCACAGAGTAAACCCACAAATAACCACAGGATGAAAACTGCTTACTGCCCGATGCATTATCGTTTAGTTTAATCGTATAGGTATACTCATCTTCTTTTTCTTTTCTGCCACAAGCTATCAGCCCGCCCAGAACACACAGTAACAGTATAATAGCCAGAGTTCTCTTTTTTCCCATACTCACCGCTCCTCCGCCTTTCCATTAATACCTATTACACTAATCGGCTTTGCATCTCCACCTGAAACAGATGTAATAACTTCCCATAAGCTATCACATTCCTCACTTGCTATATAAGAGCTTTTCGTTTCATCTAGTTTATATCCGTTATGATAAACATACCCATCTTCATCTGATCATTTCCCTGAAAATTTCCCTCCAAACCTCCGTGCATAAAGTCTGCATTCCTGGCAATAGCTGACTGCCACGCATCCACAAAATATATTCCATTTCTTCTTTTCACAATATCTGTACGCAGTCCATCCAGATTGCTGACCGCTACCTCTGTCTCCGGATTTTCCAGTGTAAACGCAAATTCCGTAAAATTTTTCTTATACTGCTCTCCGGCAACTTTACAGGCAGCCACCCAGCACCAGTTTGTTCTGTTCTGAATATACTTCATTGATTTTTCTCCATCGAAACAACCCGACTATAAGCCCCGATTTCTCCATCCTCGTCACTGTCGTAGCATTATAAGTAGGTCCTTCCACCATTGTTTCATCTTTTTCAAATCTTGTAAAATAGTAAACCTCATTATATGGTGCCCTCCCTGTAATACAAGATGCCAGACACCGATTCTACCGGCTCATCATAAGCAGCCTTACCCTCCACCTTTTTATCGATTCCAGTCAGACATTGTTCCTGGAAAATCCCATATACCTATCTTCTCTCCAATGAGTAGAATGCGTTCTCCATCAGCAGCAGTACCTGTCCATCCGCAGATACGATCACTGTCGCTGGATTGTATCTGTCGCTTTCTCCGTCTTTAAATCTGGCAAACAATTTTATATAGACAACTGGGTATTCCACAAAAAAACTTTCCGACAGTGTCGTTGTATCACTGTAAATGGGATACTCGTCATTTATTCTTTCTGTGCTTAAAATGATAGAAAACGGGCTTTCATAGCCATTGACACGGATTGTGTATCCATCTTCATATTCTTCCACCGGTTGTACTTCAACGCTGATATCCGGTACAGGACTCTCCTCTGCTGCTCGAACCGCCTCGTGATATTCCCCGAAAAACGTTTCCCGTGCTTCCTCGTCTGCATAAGTATCTGGCTCAAACTTGCGCAGATTATACGGGAGAGCATAGCCCATATATGTATCCGTCGTCCATGTTCCTTTTAGCGGAGCTATCATAGCATCTGTCTCTTCCAAACTCCACCGGTTGTTAATTCTTTCCGTATCCCTCAGCCTGTCTCTGCTAACCGAAATTTCTTTTCCATCCAAAACCCGGAATGTGATATTCTTATTTTCGGAGACGTCTTTACGCTCTTCCTCTGTACTTGAAATTTCTATCTCACTTTCATACTCGTTATGCCATATTCCTTGACTTTCTTGTCCTTCGGCAGAACATGCGCTAGTCTGGATAGTGAACAATATGATGATGCTGATAAAAATAAATTTTTTTCTCCCCATGACGGCTCTCCTTCCATAATCTAAAATCCATTCTGATAGATGGTATATTCTTCTTCCCTTCTTTCACTCAATCCTAGATTTCGTTCTACATATGCTTTTGCTTCTTGTGCATTATCTTGATAACGATACGTATATGCATATCTATAATCGAAATTTTCTAACAAACTCCACACCTTTTCATCATCTCTTTCTGCCATTGCATCTATCACCTCTTGTGTAAGTTTGTTTGAATTTCTGTTATAAAATAAATCCATTACTGCATCATATGCATTCTGATCAAGCACCTGATTCGTGTCATCCAGATAAGAATTTATCTGATTCTTTGACTGTTCCAAAACAATTCTGAGTAACCTCTCCCCTTCTTCTTCGCTCACTGTACCATCTGAATTATAATTTATTTTTACCTCTGGATACTGTTGCATATCAAATCCATATGCAATCTTAGAATGCTCTTTTACATCACCGTTAAATCTGCTTCTAAAATGCCAGTAGCCTCTCTGCAATTTTTAGGAAGTTCTCCTTTCTTAGAAACATTTCCATTTAATTCCTCTGGCATAGCCCAATCATAATTATTCGCCTTTGAATGCTTACTAACTTTTCTTCCCGTTTCTTCTACGGTAGGTTTAGTATATAAATAAAGCCAATCGTCTACTATAATATATTCATTATCACTATCTTTTTCCGGTATCCCTATTACTGTTATTTTTCCTTCATATATGCACGTCAAAAAGGCTCCTGAACGTAATGCTTCTACAAATTCTTCCCCTTCTGATATAAGTAAATCCCCTGTATCCTGTTTCCAATTTCCACATAAAACAGGTATACATTTATACCTTACCTTTCCATGCTCATCTGGCTCACCCTCTTCACTTGGATGAGGAAGTTTCTCACTATATATATTACCGCATTTACAAGTACCAAATAAATAGATATTCTTATTGACTTCACAATCACTGCATGTCATAAGCGGTTTTTCGTTCGTAGCAAGTATTCCATGATCTTCATAAGCATCCAATTGAACCATTTCCGTTAGAACAGCATATAGTTGCTTCTCTTGTAACATATTCCTCTTCTTTTACACTACCTACTCTATTTAACTCTTCGTAAAAAGCATAATGCATCGCCATCATCTCACATGCGGTATCTTCATATTTTTTCTTGAAAAATCCCTTGAAAAACTTTTGAATCCAATTTCCCTCCAATTCAAAAGTAAAATCTCCTGCTATAATGGCATCTCCATTTTTCTGTACCCTCTCTTCCGGCATAAGACTTTCTCCCTATATAAAAATTTCGTTATATTTCTTCCGTATTTTCAATCAGAATTGCGAACTTGTTTCGCAATTACCTATAAATAGTTTCCACTATTTAACTGCTTTTTTATACTCTTCATTATACAACCACTCACACTCTATATCACTCCATTCCCGTTCCCGAAGCACTTCGCCCGTCTCCCTGTTAACAGCATAACTTGTAAGATACTGATAATGAGTAAAAACAGGTTCATAACCATGAGTATAATAGTCTGTATAATCTGCAAAAATATAATATTCCTGATCTTCCGTCATACCTCTACATGAAAAATTTCTTACACAAGGAAACTCCTGATCTTCTGGAAACTGATATACATATACCGACTGTTCCTGTTTATATGTTCTTACAACTATTGAATCATAATCCCCCTCATCCGAATACATATAATAAAAAAGAGCTCTTGCAACTTGTTCCTCCAGCATCTTTCCATCTGAAACATCCTCATTAAAATATAACTGATTAACCGCCTTTTCATATGCTTCACTATAAAGCAATTTATAACCTGCATCAGTCTCTATCCATTGAGACTCCCGAAGAACTTCGCCTGTCTTCCTATTAACTGCATAATCCGTGTGATATTCATCATAGAATCCCTGCGAAAGGGCATCTGTTACATAACGTGTATCGTGTGCAAAGACATAATATTGCCCATCTTCTGTCCTATCTTTGCTCTGTAACATTTCATACTGCAAGTCACTTTTTTCCTGCGTTTGGTATAAATATACCATTTCTCCCTGCTGCATAGTAGAAATAACCTTTGCGTCATAATCATAGTCACAATCTGAATATATGTAATCAAAAACAGCCTTTGCCGCTTCTTCCTCTGCCATTTCACATATGTTGCTGCTGTCCTGTTCGTTTGTATAATTTGTTTTGTTTTCTCTTACTCTGTTTTCCTCTGTTTCAATCTTTTTCATTTTGGTTTCTGCCGCCTGTTTATAATTTAAGACACCAACCAGCAGAATTATAACTACTATTCCTATCGTCCCCATATTCACAATCTTTCTTTTCACAATAACCTACATTCCTCTCTCATATACAATAATATCTATCACAACATAATCAGACATATTCTCTCATTTGTACCCACAATACATTTGCCATCCAAATGCGGCATCTTAAATTCCATGATATCACAATATCCATCCATTCTCTCTGGCATAAAATCCAGTTTTAAATCCTTGTCCTGCGTTTGGTATTGCCATTTTAATAAACCTAGATTATTCACGGATCAGCCGTGAAAGTGGCTGAAAGCCACATAGTTACTGTATTTTAGCTGAATATTGCTTTTCACCTATCAAGTGAATGAAAAAAGAGCATCCATTTGTGGTAAAATTAAGGTGTTCAAAGTCTTAACAATCCCAAACAAAGGAGCCCTTTATGAGTATTGTAAACACCTTAGCCTTAGAAAGCAATAGACAGATTAAAATAAATTTTGATGGAGGAGATCTCTCATCCACTTGTCTGTTATGATAGAATGACCGGGGATCTGATAAAGATCCAGCTGCGTGATGGAACACAGTATTCCTGCACCGGAGTAGTCGATTTTTTGCAGCCGGTACAGGATGAATATCTGCATGACTATCCGGAAATCCCTATTCTGCTTCGTGGTGATAGTGGTTTTTCTACGCCTGATCTTTATATGCAGTGTGAGGAAAACGGCACAAGCTATGTGATCCGGCTGAAGGAGAATGGTATCCTACATGGAAAAGCATTCTATCTTGTGGATGAGCTTGATGAAATCACCAGGAATAACCTTCATCTGCCCGGAGGGAGTATCAATAAGTGTCCCCATCGGCATCCTAGAGAGCTTTGAAATCATTTTTAAACGAATGGATTAGGGTTTTAAAGGTTGCACTGTGGGATTATCTTCGCCCCCGCAAAATAGGGAATTACACCTGCCACTACGCCGATAATTGCAAAAATTACAGCTTCTGTGAATTCGCCTTTGGAATCTGCCACCAGTCCCAGCAGTACTGCAACCGGATTTTGTTTCTTTGTATCCATATACTACTAATTTAAACTCGTCAAAACAGTCATAAAGAATTTCAATTAGTCCGAAAAAAACCTTATCCGCATATTGCCTGTACTCTGCTTTTTTTACCTCATCATCCAGATTATCAAAGCTGTTTAAGGATGCAGAAATATACCCCAGCAGACTTGTGGCTGCCTCTTCTACAAGAAAGCAGAACAGACCTTCTTTGTCTGAATATCTTGTATAAATGGTACTCGTACTGACCCCTGCCTTTTGGGCTATTGTCCGAAGAGAAGCATCTGCAAATCCTTTCTCCAGAAATTCTTCCTTTGCATGACATAAAATCACTTCATCAAATTCCTCAATACGGCTTGCCATAATTCCTTGCAATTTAAAACACCGTTTTTAAAACGGTGTTTTAAATATAGCATACTTTAAACTTTCTATCATTCACTGATTATAATTTCATATTTCTCAACCATTTTCAGAACTTCCGCCATAAAATCGTCTTTTCCATGGGTAAGGTATGCAAAACTAATTTTGTATACCCCCTCCTTTGTATAAATCCGCAGCTTTTTCCAGGTTCTTTTCCCCTGCTTTACTGCTGTAACTGCTTCGATTCTCTGTATGTTCCGCCAGTATAACTCCGTTTCCTTTCGTATAGGATGTTTTATCATCATTTTTTCTTCCGAATACCGTACTCTTGTATTACACATGATAAACAGAAAAATCAAACATGCCACACCGTAAATCGGCGCAAACAACAGGGAAAACCATTCCGAAGGCTCACTCTGTGAAAAATCCCGCAATGGATTTTCCTCCCCCGAAAGCAACAGCATTGCCAGATATTCCAGCAGGATTAAAATTCCCAATCCTGCCAGAATATAGTACTCCGTCCCGTATCGTAGAATCCGCTTCTGCGGACTTTCGTAGACCTGAGAGCGGTAATACACGGCAACCGTTTCAGGGCATTTCTTCCTGAGTACGTCACAGAATAGCTCATAATTCAACATGCCGATACCCACTGTGAGGATTTTTGTTCCATCCGAAAGATATAAATTAACCATATTATCAAAGCTGCCGTCTATTTTCCGGATTTCCTGCCATCGGACTGTCCGGGGCTTCTGAAAGGCTTTTTCTATCTGTATTGTATCTCCATTAAAATAAATACATTCCCTCGCCATGATATTTCCCGCAAATATGGTAACTATTAAAATCAGAATTGCCATTGCCACACACAGGCTCCACATCCCCCTCGCCTCCCTGGGGGCTCCGTCCATTATGTAAAGGATGCTGAAAATTCCCACAAAAACAACTGCCAGCACTCCCAGCGCATATACGACATACCTTTTCCCCGGCGGCTGACATAATATTGCCATTCCCTCCGGGATTTTATTTATCTGCCGCCGGTTTCTGCCCGTTATCAGATAAATGATACCGACAGCCAGAACCAGTATAAGCGTAAACAACAGTTTCTCCATCTTCCCTTTACCCCCTGTATTTCGCAATAACGGAAACAACCTTGTCCATTTCCAGCGGCTTCGACAAATGTTCATTCATACCCGCCATGCGGCACCTCTGAGCATCCTCTGCAAAGGCATTTCAGAAGCGTCAGAAGCTTTCCCCCTGCATCCCTGACAAAAGGTTCGCGGTGGAAAGTCGGATTATGATGCGCGCAACATTCAGCGTTCCCACAGGCAGCCCGGAAAAAAATGCGGCAACTAACGGCGCACTTTCTTCCTCCTGATGCCTGCCATCGGTAATACACCTCTAATATTGATATTTTTTCAAAAGTTGCTCTCTTTTGAATAATACTGATATTTTCACCAAACTTCACAATATCGGACATTTGGAATCTGTTGAACGAAGCTGACTGAAAGTATTCAGATTGATAGCAACGAAAATATAGTCATTTTTCAGACATTATTTCAATATCTGATAACTCATCATGAAAAGAATAATCAACATACACATAAATACTTTAACCAGTTTCTGGTATGTCGTTTTCGCCGGATTTATGACCGGGTTCCATGTTTCCTCTGTTCCCGGCATATTGTTTATATTGCTCCGATTTCCTCCGGTTTCCTTCTGAGCACAGAGCCGGTTTGACGCATAAGAAAGCATTTCCTTTGCCGCCTCTGCCTCCTGCTCCGACACCTCAAGCGTCCTGCCATCTGCAAAGGTGATCCTTTTCCATCTTCCATTCTTATTTTTCGAGTAAGTCCATCCGCTGATGTCTGTGAGAAGCGGAAGATAGTACACACCGGCTGCGTCCTGTTCATCAATGATAAAATGATAAGTGACCGTGAACAATCTGTTCCTGAAAACCGGCTGCATAAGAAAATATTCCGTACAGAAAAGCTCTCTGATTTGCTTACGCTGTCCCCAGGCATCAAAGCAGGAAAGTGTCCGTATGATTGGATGAATGACAATAAGAACGACAAACACTGCTCCTGTCAGCAGCAAAAAGGCTGCGTATAGCATAATCGATGCATTATCGCTGAAAGGCGACGCCGCTTCCCTGAGCATCACTCCGCAAAGGGGAATCACCAGCGCGGCTTCCATCAGAAAGGTACCCCGAAAAACGGCATTCTGGCAAAACAGATAATAAAAGCTGACAAAGGTAACAGCATTTTTTCCACTGCGATAGCGAAGCGGAATCCGCATAAGCAAAAGCTCAGACAAAAGACCGACAAGCAGCACCACTTCCTTACACACAAGTATATAAGTCCCATACATCCATATGTATAACCCTATTCCGTGGGAGGAGCCATAAAGAGCCAGCAAATCTCCGTCCTTTGCATTTTCCAGAACACTATGCAGGATATTTTCCCCGAAAATCAGGTGATAGCCTATACCACACACCAGTATAATCCATGCAATATAATCCGGAATACTGGACAGCGCCCAGCGTTTGCAGCTGCCATGCTCGTGCTTCCGCTGACGCCAGAACCCGATTCCCCATAGAACCGGATAAAGAAACACAACAAGAAGCAGCGCAAGGTTCGTTTCCGGCAACATTGTCGTTATAAGCAGACTCAGACATTTTGCCCGTGAAGTTTCTCTCAGAAGATTCGGCACATGTGTGAAAAACGATGCCACCGCCACCAAAAGTATCGCAAATATTCCCGGTATCGCCATCAGACTGACTGTTTCCGCTTTTGACTTACGTTTCACCAGATGGTACAGGTCAGCAAGATACAGACCTGCATTCAGATAAAGAAGTAGCATCGTAAGCCAAAAGCCCGGTAAATAATCAGAACCCGCCTTATACAATCCAAAGAAATCCCAGAGTGCTTCTATCATTTTTCCTTCTTCTTTCCATTACGCTTTTATAACTATTTATTCTTCCATTAAACTTCCATATAGTAAAGTAGAAGGATGACCTCGCAGTCATCCATCTACTAATTTTTCACAGTTTATTCTGCAATGGGAATGGGTTTTCGGTCTCCATCCCGACCTTATGAACATTTCTTTTTATATAAATAATCCTATATTATTCACGGCACAGCCGTGAAAGTGGCTGAAAGCCACATAGTTACTGTATTTTCGCTGAATATTGCTTTTCACCTATCAAGTGAATGAAAAAAGAGCATCCATTTGTGGTAAAATTAAGGTGTTCAAAGTCTTAACAATCCCAAACAAAGGAGCCCTTTATGAGTATTGTAAACACCTTAGCCTTAGAAAGCAATAGACAGATTAAAATAAATTTTGATGGAGGAGATCTCTCATCCGATGCAGGCTTGCTTCTTATCAAAGAATTCATAAGCAAACTTGGTATTGATACACTTTTAGAAAAAGCGTTTAAAACCAATGATCCTGTATTCAAGTCTGTACTTGAAAAAGATGCGCTTGCATCACAGCCTACGGTATCAAGATTCTTTAACCGTATGGATGAAGACACTTTAAAACCAGTTCCTTGCGATTGCCAGAGTACTTCGGAGGAAAATTTACAGTATTCAGATGCCACAGGCTGTTATTCTGGATCTGGATTCCACTCTTCTTGATGCATACGGCAGGCAGGAAGGCAGAGCCTTTAACTTTCACTATCAGAGCAATGGTTATCATCCACTTGTCTGTTATGATGGAATGACCGGGAATCTGATAAAGATCCAGCTACGTGATGGAACACAGTATTCCTGCACCGGAGTAGTTGATTTTTTGCAGCCGGTACTGGGTGAATATCTGCATGACTATCCGGAAATCCCTATTCTGCTTCGTGGTTGATAGCGGTTTTTCTACGCCTGATCTTTATAAGCAGTGTGAGGAAAACGGCACAAGCTATGTGATCCGGCTGAAGGAGAATGTTTTCTTTCCATTGCGGATCCCCATCTGTATGAAGTAGGTTGGATCCTTGGATTTTCTGTCATACCAAATCTTCATACTTCATTATAACACAAAACACAACATATAAATTAAGAAAATTTGACAAAAAATACCGCATTTCTACGGCTTGTAGGGATTTTAGGGTTGAGCAAGTGTCGAAGACCCGTCAAGTTAAAAATCGAACATATTTTTGGAATATATGTTTGCTTTTTATTTTTCGCTATGCTATAATCGTTATATAAATCAGTAAGAACAAGTGTTTTACCTTTATATATTACTTTAATTACGGAGGTCATTTATGGGCTATGGAAAAATTACTGCCAAGCAGCAGGAAATATTAGATTATATCAAAGATGAGATTTTAAAAAGAGGCTATCCCCCCACAGTGCGTGAGATCTGTGAGACGGTGAACTTAAAATCCACCTCTTCCGTTCATTCTCATCTGGAGACATTGGAGAAGAACGGCTATATCCGCAGAGACCCCACCAAGCCCCGTGCCATTGAGATCTGCGACGACAGCTTCCAGATGGTACGTACCGAGATGGTTAGCCTCCCTGTCATCGGCAATGTAGCCGCCGGACAACCGATCCTCGCGGAGGAGAATATTCAGGACTACTTCCCCGTTCCCGCCGATGTGGTACCCAAAGGAGAATCCTTCATTCTGAATGTTCGCGGAGAATCCATGATCAATGCCGGTATTTTCAACGGTGACCGTGTCTTCGTTCATGTCCAGAACACAGCGAATAACGGTGAGATCGTGGTAGCTCTGATCGATGATTCCGCTACCGTCAAGACTTTCTATAAGGAGAAGGGACATATCCGTCTCCAGCCGGAGAACGACACCATGGATCCCATCATTGTCGATGACTGTCAGATTCTCGGTACGGTGTTCGGAGTATTCCGTTTCTACAAGTAACTGACATCCTGAAGTCTCCATATATAAATCAACTCTTTTTTGAGCATTTTTACAAGAAGTTCTGACAGATACCTTTCTGACATTCCATAAAAAATTCCCCTGCGCTGTATAGTCACAAGGGAATTTTTAATTACAACTTTATGAAATTACACAGAAATCATCTGTCAGATCTTACTCCTCCGGGAACCGTACCTTCATATAGGAAATGATCTCATCCACGCATCTTTCATATCCCAGCTTGGAGCTGTCCAGGCACAGATCGTAGTTCCTCGCATCTGTCCATTCCCGTCCAGTATGATACTTATAGTACTCTGCACGGTGCTTATCCGTCTTTGCTACAAAGCGCTCCAATTCCTTCGGGCTCATGCTATGCTTCTTCGCTGCGCCTTCCAGACAATATTCCTTCGGGGCATGAATAAATACGCTGAGGACATTCGGATAATCCTTCAACACATAATCCGCACACCGTCCGATAATGACACAGGATTCCTCCTTTGCCAGATCCCGGATGATCTTCGCCTGATAGTTAAACAGATTATCTGTAGAGGTAAAATCATCACTTTCCGGAGGAATCAGTTCTCCGTGATACTCATTTTTTGCAATATGGAACAGCTTCGTGCTCTTCACTTTTTCATCTGCATTTACGAACAGCGCTTCATTGATGCCACTGTCATCACTTGCCAGCTTCATCAGCTCCTTGTCATAGTAATGAACATTCAGCTTCTTCGCCAACATCTCACCGATGGTTCGCCCGCCGCTTCCATACTGTCTTGCAATGGTAATGACTACATTATTCATTTCGATCACCATACCTTTCTGTCTTTGCTGCTTCCACCCGCAACGACTTAAATCAAGAGTTATTCACCCAGATATGCTTTCTTAATGGAATCATTATTCAGAAGGTCGCTTGCCTTGCCTTCCAGAACAATCTTACCGGTCTCCAATACATAAGCTCTGTCTGCGATGGACAATGCCTTCTTCGCATTCTGCTCTACCAGCAGAACTGTAGTGCCGCTCTTGCTTACTTCCTGGATAATATCAAAAATCTCATTTACAAAAATAGGGGACAGTCCCATGGACGGCTCATCCATTAAAATAATCTTGGGATGAGACATTAATGCTCTACCCATGGCCAGCATCTGCTGTTCACCACCACTCAAGGTACCCGCCATCTGATTCTGACGTTCCTTCAAACGGGGGAAGCGGTCAAATACGGTCTCCAGAGTCTGTGCGATCTCTTCTTTATCTTTTCTGGTGTAGGCACCCATCATCAGATTCTGTAATACGGAAAGCTGTGCGAAAACACGTCTTCCTTCCGGAACATGCGCCATACCCATGGATACAATCTTATGTCCGGGAATCTTGACCAGATCCTGACCTTCAAAAGTAATGGTTCCTTCCTTCGGTGTCAGCAGACCGGATACGGTGTGCAGGATCGTTGTCTTACCGGCACCGTTGGCGCCGATCAGTGCAATGATCTCACCCTCATCTACATGGAAGGACACACCCTTTATGGCCTGTATCATGCCGTAATATACTTTAATATCATTTACTTCTAACATTGCCATAGCCGTTGTCCTCCTATTCACCCAGATAAGCCTTGATGACTTCCGGATTATTCAGCACGTCACTGGTCTTGCCCTGACACAGGACACGGCCGAAGTTCAGAACCGTAAGTTCCTCACAGATTCCGCCTACCAGTTTCATATCATGCTCGATCAGAAGGATCGTCATATCAAAATGCTCTCTGACAAAACGGATGGTCTCCATCAGTTCCAGCGTCTCGTTAGGGTTCATACCTGCAGCAGGCTCATCTAACAGAAGGAGCTTGGGCTTGGTAGCCAGTGCTCTCGCAATCTCCAACTTTCTCTGCTTACCATAGGGAAGATTGTCCGCCAGTGTTTCCGCTTCCTCTTCCAATCCGAATACCTTCAGAAGCTCCATGGCCTCCTCCGTCATCTGCTTTTCTACTTTATAATATTTCGGCAGACGTAAAATACCGGTAACCGTGCTGTAGCTCATATGATTATGCAGACCTACTTTTACATTGTCTATCACAGACAGATCCTTGAACAGTCGAATATTCTGGAAGGTTCTTGCAATTCCTGCCTGATTGATTTCGATGGTCTTTTTACCGGTAACATCCTTTCCATCCAGCGTAATAATACCCTCTGTGGGCTTATATACACCTGTCAAAAGGTTGAATACGGTGGTCTTACCTGCACCGTTGGGACCGATCAGTCCGTACAGGGAACCTTTTTCAATCTTAATATTGAAATCATCTACCGCACGAAGTCCGCCGAAAGAAATGCCTAAATTTTTTGCCTCTAATAATGCCATGATTATTCAGCCTCCTTTTTCACAGACTTCTTGAATCTGGCTGCCACTTTTTCTCTCCATTCAATACACTTCGGAGCCCAGTTGAACAGCATCATTACGATCAGTACGATGGAATAGATCAGCATACGATAATCGTTCAGACCACGCAGTAACTCCGGTAACAGGGTAAGGATTACAGAAGCAATAATGGAACCGCGAATATTACCGATGCCACCCAGTACAACGAATACCAGTATCATAATAGACATGTTATATCCAAAGTTCTTGGGTAATGCCGTCAGTGTGGACAGATTATGCGCATACAGTACGCCTGCTACACCTGCAAGTGCCGCAGAAATGGAGAATGCCATCAGTTTATACTTTGTAATATGAATTCCTACGGATTCCGCCGCAATGGTATTGTCACGAATTGCCATGATGGCACGTCCGTCTCTGGAATGGATCAGGTTCAATACAATAAACAATGTGATCAGCAATAACACAATACCAATGGTAAAGCTGGAATCATGAGGGGTTCCGGTGATACCCTGTGCACCTTTGATAATAACGTCTCCGTCCTCTGACATGTTCAGATCCATGGTGTTGGTAAAGGAAATGTGGAAGCCATTCTCATCCAGTCCCACAAACAGAATATTGACAAGATTCTTAATGATCTCGCCAAATGCCAGCGTTACGATGGCAAGATAGTCACCCTTCAGTCGAAGTACGGGAATGCCGATCAGCAGACCGAAAATACCCGCAAATGCAGCGCCGATCAATAGCGCGACGAAAAAACGAAGCCCGGAAGGCATTGCGCTATTCTCCATGACTTTTGAGAAAAAGGCGCTGGTGAATGCTCCGATACACATAAATCCTGCATGTCCAAGGCTCAGTTCTCCCAGAATACCTACGGTAAGGTTCAGAGATACCGCCAGAATTGCATAAGTACACAGCGGAACCAATAGTCCCTGGATCAAGCTGCTCACACTGCCGGCAGACACCAGAATCTGCATGATGACATAAGCTGCAATCACCATTCCGTAAGTAATAAGATTATCCCGGAAGGTTTTATTTATTTTCTTATTCGATAATTTCTTCATATTATGCACCTGCCTCTTCCCTTATACTTTTTCCTGAATATTCTTGCCAAACAGTCCGGCAGGTTTTACCAGAAGCACAACGATCAAAACTGCAAATACAATAGCATCAGCCATCTGGGAAGAAATATAGGCTTTACCAAAGATTTCGATAATCCCCAACAATATACCACCAACCAGAGCACCGGGGATAGATCCGATTCCGCCAAATACAGCCGCCACGAAAGCTTTAATACCGGGCATGGAACCGGTGTACGGTGTCAGGGAAGGATATGCGGAACATAACAGAACTCCCGCTACAGCGGCCAGTCCGGATCCGATGGCAAAAGTCAGTGCAATGGTTCCGTCCACATTGATACCCATCAGCTGTGCAGCCCCCTTATCCTCGGATACTGCTAACATTGCCTGTCCTGCTTTGGTCTTGTTGATAAAAAGCATCAGACCTGCCATAATGATCAGACAGGTAACAATCGTAACAATGGTCTCTCCGGTAATATTGATCTGTCCGTCTGCCAGCTTCACAGCGGGAACGGATACTACAGAAGTAAATGCCTTGGCATTTGCACCAAAGATCAAAAGAGCTACATTCTGCAGCAGATAGCTGACACCGATTGCGGTGATCAGAACCGCTAACGGAGAAGAAGCCTTTCTTAAAGGCTTGTATGCTACTTTTTCAATAGCCATTCCCAACAGGGTGCAGGCGATAACAGCTGCCAGAACACCGATCACAGGAGAAAGTCCCATGGTACTGCACATTGTATAAGTAATAAATGCACCGACCATAATGACATCACCATGTGCGAAATTCAGCATTTTGGCAATACCATATACCATGGTATAGCCTAATGCGATCAGCGCATAGACACTTCCAAGGCTGATACCGTTGATCAGATAACTGATAAAACTCATGTGAACTACCTCCATTCATGCGAATGCACAAATTATCATATAAAATAAAGTATAACAGAACATACCGGGAAAAACAACTGCTCTCCCATTATTGCAAAGTCTCTGACATTAAGCAAAGAGGGCTACCCTGCGGTAACCCTCTTTGGAAACTTTATCAGCAAAATTACATAGCCTTGTAAGCACCATTCTCGATCACAACAGCCTTAGGAGCCTTGTTAGCCTCACCGTCTGCGGTCCAGGTCATGCCGTTACCGGTCAGACCATCTACAGTGATCTCTGTCATGGCAGCCTTCATACCATCACAAATATCAGAAACACTCATATCAGGAGTAACACCGCTCTTCTCGATAGCAGCCTTGATCACATAGATAGCATCATAGCTGTCTGCTGCGAACTGGTTGGGAGTCTCACCGTATTTTTCCTTATACTTAGTTACAAAAGACTGGGTCAGATCATCGGTTGCATCAGCTGCGAAAGGAGTTAACAGCATAACGCCTTCGGTCAGAGATACATCAAAATTATCTACACCACCAAGAATACCATCCATACCATCACATGAGAACCACTTGGGAGCATAACCCATAGCAGCTGCCTGTGTAAGGATAAGTGCGGATTCCTGATAATAAATAGGAAGGAATACCATGTCTGCTCCGGCATCCTTTGCTTTCTGTAACTGTACGGAGAAATCCGTCTTGTTATCAGCAGTAAATGCTTCCGCAGCTACTACTTCAAAGGGCTGGTTTTCAGCTTCCTTTACAAACTTCTCATAAATACCGGAAGAATATACATCGGAGCTGTCATAAATAACAGCAATCTTCTCAGCCAGACCATTCTCACCAATATACTGTGCGGATGCAAGACCCTGGTTAGGATTGGAGAAGCATACGCGGAAGTTGTTATCATACTGAACACATTCTACTGCAGATCCGGAAGGAGTGATCTGGAACATATTGTCTTCTTTGGTCTTGTCGGTAACCGCAATACATGCTCCACTGGTGGTAGATCCGTCAAGAACCTGTGCGCCCCAGTCCTTTAATGCATTATAAGCATTTACGGATTTCTCAGCATCTGCCTCGTCATCCTGGAACTTGAACTCTACCTGATAGCCGTTGATACCACCTGCTGCATTGATCTCTTCTACTGCGATCTCTGCACCATGCTGTACAGCCAGTCCGTAAACTGCTGCGCCACCGGTGGTAGGTCCGATACCGCCAATCTTGAATACACTGCCGGATGCTGCACCGTTGTCAGCTACTGCGCTCTCAGTTGCTGCGTTAGTACCGGTTGCAGCGGAACCATTGTCTGTATTGCCGCAACCAGCCATAGCCATAACCATGGCAGATGCTACAACAACACTTAACACCTTGTTGAATTTCTTCATAATATCTTCCTCCTTTTTAACAATGTATACAAATATACAATGTATAATTGTTATTTTTGTATATTACTCGCTTCTATTTCCTTTGTCAATGGACTTTATTTTCTAATTTGATGTTTTTTGACATTAAAATAGATCAACAAAGCTTAATTTTTATTTAAAAGTAGTATATTTTTTATTTTTGGGGGTAAGACTATCTATGAAACAATCATTAAATAGAAACTTCAAAAAAATGTCTGTATGGATTTTGCAGCAGCAAATTTCATACAGACAGGATAAGGAGATTTTATGGGTAATAAATATTTGGACGGAACCGCTCTCACCATAGCTATAATAGGTGCAGTGAACTGGGGGCTGATCGGGCTTTTCCGCTTTGATCTTGTAGCCTTCCTGTTCGGTGACATGTCCTGGTTTTCCAGAATTGTATATGTTTTGGTGGGAATCAGCGGACTCTATCTCATCAGCTTCTTTCTCCATCTGGGAGACAGCGAAGCTTAAAGTTCCTCTACGGGAATCTGTACGCCATCTCTCCAGATACGTTCCAGATCATAGAGCAGACGGTTTTCCTTGTCAAAGACATGTACGATCACATCGCCAAAGTCTAACAGTACCCAGTTGGCGGTTTCATATCCTTCGGTCTGTCTGGCAGGGAAGCCGGCTCTTCCCAGCTTTTCCTCTACATTATCACACAGTGCCTGGATCTGGCTGGAGTTATTGCCTCCCGCGATAATAAAATAATCTGCAATTACAGACACATTACTGATGTCTATTACTTTGATATCCTCTGCTTTTTTATCTTCCAGCGCCTCTACGGCCAGTTTTGCCATTTTTCTGGATTCTTCGCTCATGCTAACTCCTCACACTTTCTATTTTATTTATCCATTCTTCTTATAATAGTTATAGGTTTCTTCTGTCATGGGATCCATCTCACCGTCCCCCGATTTCAGATATTCCAGCGTATCCTCTAAAATCTTCGTCACGGCAGCATCCAGATCCGTAAATGCCAGGTGGCGTATCTGGGTAAGGTTCGGTGCCTGTTTTCTCCCCGGTTCAATATAATCTGCGGTAAAAATGATCTTCTCCAGAAGTGTCATACCCGGACGCCCTGTGGTATGATATAAAATTGCACTTAAGATCTCAGGATCTTCGATTTTATATTCCTTTTTCGCCAGATAGCTTCCCACTCTGGCATGTAAAAGATAGGGATTGCGCGTTTCCACATCCGTCGCCGGAAGATGATACTTTTCGCAGACAGACAACAGTTTATCATTTTCCATGCATTTGGCACAATCATGAAGCAGTCCCGCGATCTGTGCACGCTCCACATCTTCACTATATCGCATGGCAAGGGCCGCCGCTGTGTATTCTACCCCCAATGTATGGGTAAAGCGCTTGGGATCCTGTACTTTTTGCATCTCTTTGGTCAGTTTTTTTAAGATATCACTCATCCAGGTAAAGCCCCTTTTCTTCCATATATTCCCTCACTGTTTCCGGCACAAGATAGCGCACAGAAAGACCTTCGGATCTTCTCGCTCGGATTTCCGAAGAAGAGATCTCAATTCTTCGAAAAGAGAGCAACTGTATCTTCGCAGAAAAATGTTCCTCCAACTGACTGATCTTCTCCTGCATTCCCTTCATATCCGCATCTCCCCGTACCGCAGCTATAATCTCGCAGGCAGCAAACAGGCGGCCTGCGCATTTCCATTGTTCCATGGTAAACAGGCAGTCAGCCCCACAGATGAAATAAAAAAGGTGCTCCGGATATTCTCTGTGCAGCTGCTCCATGGTCTCATAGCTATAGGAATTTCCGGGACGTTTTATCTCAATGTCCAGGCAGCGGAATCTGTCGTTATCTGCGATAGCACGCTGTACCATGTCATAACGTTCTGTCCCGGGCAGAACCGTAATGCCCTCTTTTGTCTTCAGATAAGAACAGCCCGTCGGTATCATCCAGATCTGGTCTAAGTGTGCCGACTCCAGCGCCTGTTCAGCCAGCATCAGATGTCCTATGTGGATTGGGTTAAAGGTGCCACCCATAATGCCTATTCTGCTCATGCTTCCTCATCCCTTTGCACGCAGTTATCATTCTTGATTGGTTCTCGTCGGCTATGCTCTGACCTTATCTGGGCAGTTCGATCTTCGGCTTGTCCTTGTCGGGCTTGTACAATACAATCTTCTTGCCGATCACCTGTACGACCTGGGAATGGGTACGCTCCGCCACCATCTCCGCAATAGCTCTGGGGTCGTCAAAACAGTTCTTCAGAACACCGATCTTGATCAGTTCATTATTATTAAAGGATTCACCAATAGCTGCGGTGAGTTCCGGAGTCAGGCTGGATTTACCCACCTGAAAAATGGGATTCAGATTGCTGGCCAGACTCATTAAATAAGCTCTCTGTTTGCTTGTCATAATCTATCTTTTCCTTTCACAAACTTACTTATAGTAATCAAAGGACAGACCGTACATGCGTACCGTATCGCCCTCCTGGATACCCAGTGCTTCCAGTTCCTCTAAAATACCGGTATCCTTCAGGAAATTCTGAAAGAAGGTAAATCCCTTCTCACTGTCCAGATTGGTGTATCCCAGCATCTTCTCGATCCTGGGTCCTTCTACTACGTACTCGTCCTCTTCTTCATCATAGGTTACGGTGTAAGCATCATCCACGGATCCCGTCATGCTATCCGGGAAGTACTCCTGTGCGAAGACCGTAGTCTCTTCTCCAATCCCCTGAAGCATTTCATTTACTTCATATAAAAGTTCCTTTACACCCTGACCGGTTACTGCGGACATGGGGAATACCTTAATCCCCTTCGGCTCGAACTCTGCACGGATCGCCTCCACGGGATCAGATCCATCCTCTGTGTAAATGGCATCGATCTTGTTTGCCGCAATGACCTGGGGGCGTGCAGCAATTTCCGGATTATAAGCTTCCAGTTCCTTATTGATGGCATAAATATCCTGAATGGGATCTCTGCCTTCCGTACCTGCCGCATCCACAATATGGATGATCACCTTGGTACGCTCAATATGGCGCAGGAACTCATGTCCCAGTCCCACGCCTTCGGAAGCACCTTCGATCAGTCCCGGAATATCCGCAATGACGAAACCACCGGTTCCTTCCAGATCCACTACACCCAGATTCGGATTCAGGGTCGTGAAATGATAGTTGGCAATCTTGGGTCTGGCATTGGTCACTCTGGACAGGAACGTGGATTTACCAACATTGGGAAATCCTACCAGTCCGACATCAGCGATCACCTTCAGTTCCAGCAGAAGTTCCAGTTCCTGTGCAGCCTGTCCCGGCTGTGCATACTTGGGTGCCTGCATGGTACTGGTAGCATAATGCTGGTTGCCGTTACCGCCCTTGCCGCCTTTTAAGAGAACAACCCGTTTGTTGTCCCCCGACATATCCGTAATTACCTGCCCGCTCTGTGCTTCTTTGATCACGGTTCCCGCAGGGACTTTGATAATGATGTCTTCTCCGTCCTTGCCGCGGCAGTTTTTCTTGCCGCCCTCTTCCCCGTCTCCGGCCTTGTACTTACGGATGTGCCGGAAATCGATCAGGGTATTCAGTCCCTCATCTACAACAAAGATCACGTCACCGCCGTGACCACCATCGCCACCGTCAGGGCCGCCACTGGGAACATATTTTTCGCGGCGAAAGGACACATGACCATCTCCGCCTTTACCGCTTCTTACGTAAATTTTAGCTCTGTCAGCAAACATTTTGTTCTCCTTTCCGACATAAAACTCTTTACGGACTAAAAGGGCTTCAAACAATCAGTATGTTTGAAGCCCTGGTTAAATCAACTTATTTCTCTACAGGATATACGGAAGCCTGCTTCTTGTCTCTGCCCTTTCTCTCAAAGCGGAGAACGCCATCAACTAAAGCAAACAGAGTATCATCTCCACCGATACCAACATTGACACCGGGATGGATCTTAGTACCGCGCTGTCTGTAAAGAATATTTCCAGCTTTTACAAACTGGCCATCAGCTCTCTTCGCACCTAATCTCTTGGATTCGGAATCTCTACCGTTCTTGGTAGAACCAACTCCCTTTTTATGTGCAAAAAATTGAAGGTTAAAGTTAAACATGGTCTACACCTCCTCGATTTTTACTTGCAAATACTGTTCCCCGTACTGTCTGCTGAGCTTCTGCAGTGAAAACACCATAAAGTCCATCAGAAATACGGTCTTGTCCTGCGGAATGGAATTCTCGAAATCACATTTGATAAATCCCGTCTCCTCATTCTGCGTCAGCTGCATTTTTTCGTCGACCATCTCGTCCAACGCCATGATCGTACTCTGTACGGTCACGGAAATCGCTGCACAGAGGATATCCGGTTCCTTACCGAACAATCTCTTCTTCGCATATTCCGCATGCCCCATGCAGTAGAATCCACGATAGATCCCTTCATGGTTCTTACGAATGATAATAGTTGTCATAACGATTACGCGTTAATCTTTTCGATCTTAACCTGAGTGTATGCTTGTCTATGACCATTCTTCTTGTGGTAACCGGTTTTTCTCTTGTACTTGTATACAATAACCTTCTTACCTCTACCCTGCTCCATAACGGTTGCGGTAACAGTTGCGTTAGCAACGTCAGCACCAACCTTGAGGGTATTGTCACTTACTGCGATCACCTGGTCAAAAGTAACAGTGTTACCAGCTTCTGCATCGATCTTCTCAACTTTGATCACATCACCTTCAGAAACTTTGTACTGCTTTCCACCTGTTGCAATAATTGCGTACATAATAAGGCACCTCCTATTATTTACTCGCTAACTTTGGTGGTAAAGGATTCTAAAATCCGACACACTTATACCTAGTTATGCGGCATACCGTAGTATAATAACATGAGGCGCCCTAATCGTCAAGATATAATTTTATTTTTTTGAAAAATATTTCAGATATCTACTTTTCCAGAATATCTGCATTATTTTTCTTCTCGAAGTCTTCCACATACTGAATGATCAGCTTTACGGTTCCTTCGATGCCGAGGATGCTGCTGTTGATGCACAGATCGTAACTATCAGCTCTGCCCCACTTCTTGGAAGAATAATAGTTGTAGTAACTCTGACGCTGCTTATCCTTCTTCGTGATCATTTCCTTTGCCTTGGCTTCCGTCAGATCATATCTGGCCATGATACGTTTGGTCTTCACATCGTCATCGCCGAAGATGAACAGATTGATGCAGTTCTTGTAATCTGCCAGAGCATAATCTGCACAACGGCCTACAATAACGCAAGGGCCTTCATCGGCGATCTTCTTGATCGTATCGAACTGTGCAAGAAATACTTTGTGGCTGATAGGCATATCTACAAAAGAGGATGCATTGTAGCCGAAAGAATAAGTATCCATCACCAGATTATACAGGAAAGAATTGGTAGGTCTCTCATCATGGTTCTGGATCATTTCCTCACAGAAACCACTTTCCTGTGCCGCTCTGATAAGAAGTTCCTTATCATAGCATTTGATTCCGAAATACTCTGCAACCTTTTCCCCGATTTCACGGCCTGCAGAACCAAACTGACGTCCAATGGTAATAATCGTATTCATACACACACCCACTTTCTGCTGTACTTGATAACTAGCATTTTTTGTATTTTCATTATACGTGATATTTAACAAAAAATCAACCAATTATCAGTTTTTTTAGTCGTTTATTACTAATTTTCATATGATGCATGCATTTTTTCTGCTATTTTCATGCCTTCTTCCGTCTGTGCCAGGCCTCCTAACGCCGTTTCCCTCAGGGAAGCATCCATTTTATCCCCGACTTCTTTCATGGCATCCATAACCTGATCCGGTGGAATCCGGCTTACGATCCCCGCCATTGCCATATCCGCACAGGCCATGGCATTCACAGTACCGATCACATTTCGTTTCACGCATGGAACCTCCACCAGTCCCGCTACCGGATCGCATACCAGTCCCAGCAGATTCTTCATGGCCATGGCAGCCGCTGTAGCAATCTGTTCGCAGTTGCCTCCCTGCAGATATGTCAGAGCTCCGGCCGCCATGGAACTGGCGGACCCGATCTCCGCCTGGCATCCTCCCGCAGCCCCGCTGATAGAAGAACGGGTGGCTATGATCTGTCCAATCCCCGCCGCTACATACATGGCTTTCAGAATTTTGTCGGTATCCCTGCACCGTTTTTGAAAATAGGGAACCAGCACCGCAGGCAATACCCCACAGGCTCCAGCGGTAGGTGCTGCCACGATCCGTTTCATACAGGCATTGGATTCTCCCATCTGTAACGCTCCTGCAATACATTCGTCTACATATTCCCCGCATAGTGACTCCTTACCGGTATTGTGTGTGTATTCCTCCATCCGTTGGCCATCACCGCCGACAAGTCCGCTGGAGGACTTAATATCTCCTTCATAAGTAGCCGCTGCCAGCAGCATGGCATCCCAGGTAGTCCGCATATGCTCCATACTGTCCTGCTTTGACACATTCCGCTCTGCCATATCATCTTCCAGAATCACCTGCCAGAATTCTTTTCCTTCCGTATGACATTTCTGTAATATCTGTTCAAATGACTGATAGGACATAGTTACTCCTCCACATTGATATAGGTCACCTTAATGATGCCGTCCAGCTGTTCCAGCCAGGCCACCGATTCCTCCGGCACTTCCTGATCTGTCTCTATGACCATAACGGCGTAGCCGCCCCGCTTGTCCCTGTAGAGTTGCAGAGTTGCAATATTCACCTGCTTTTCAGCCAACATGGAGGTCACCTGTGCCACATGTCCCGGCTGATCCACATTGTGTACAATCAAAGTCGGCTTTTCCGCAGAGAAATTTACTTCGATTCCATCCAGTTTTGCAATCAGGATCCGGCCGCCGCCAATGGAAGCCGCCTGCACTTCTATTTTCCGCCCATGTTCTCCGGTCAGCCGCAGAACCGCCGTATTGGGATGGGCATCTTTCAGGGTAATGGTGGAAAAAGAGAATTCCATTCCGTCCTTTTTCGCCAGGAAAAAGCTGTCCGGAATCCGGATATCATCCGGTCGCATTCCCAAAAGGCCTGCGATCAGCGCCTTATCCGTGCCATGTCCGATGCCCGTAGTAGCAAAGGAACCATGCAGAAGGATTTCCGCCTTCACCACATGGTCCTGAAGTAATTTTCCTGAAATATAACCGATCCGGACCGCTCCCGCAGTATGAGAACTGCTGGGGCCGACCATTACGGGTCCTAAAATATCAAACAGATTCATAGTCGCCTCATTTCTGTACGAAACATAAGCTATAAGTTTTATTTCTCCAACACTGTCAGAAGATGTTCAAAATATTCCGGCAGCGGAGCATCGATCTCCAGATATTCTCCGGTAGTGGGATGAATAAATCCCAGTGTCTTGGCATGAAGTGTCTGCCCCTGTAATTTGAAAGGACTTTTCCGGTTGGAGTAGACTTCATCCCCCAGAAGCGGATGCCCGATGCTTGCCATATGCACACGGATCTGGTGCGTCCTTCCGGTCTCCAACACACACTCTATATAAGTATATCCCTGAAATCTCTGTAATACCCGGTAATGGGTCACGGCACGTTTTCCGTTCTGGTGGTTCACCGCCATTTTTTTACGGTCATTCGGATGCCTGCCGATGGGCTGGTCGATGGTGCCTTCCTCCTGATTCAGCTCTCCGAAACAGATGGCACGGTATCTTCTGTTGATGGAATGTTCCTTCAACTGTTCTGCAATGCACCGGTGTGCTTTGTCATTTTTGCAGGCAATGACAGATCCAGTGGTATCCTTGTCGATACGATGTACAATACCGGGGCGCAGTACTCCGTTGATCCCGGACAAATCCCTGCCACAGTGATACATCAGTGCATTAACCAGAGTGCCGCTGTAATGTCCCGCCGCCGGATGCACCACCATCCCCTTCGGCTTATTCACCACGATCAGATCCGCATCCTCATACAGGATATCCAGAGGGATGTTCTCCGGTTCAATATCCGGTTCCACAGATTCCGGCACGGAGAAGACTACTTCATCATCACATTTGACACGACAACTTCCCTTTACCGGCGTACCGTTTACCAGCACATTTCCGTCTTTGATCAGCTTTTGGATAAAAGAACGGGACAGATTCTCCACAAGCAGACTCATACATTTGTCAATCCGTTCGTCTTCCATCTCATCTGTTATCTGAAATCGGAGTTCTTCCATTATTTCATCTCCCGATAACGATTCTGCTTAAAGTTGAGGAATTCCAGATCCTTTTCCTTGTATACGAACAAAAACAGAATAAACAGGCCAATGGTAGCCACTACCACATAAATATCCGCCACATTAAAGATCGGATAATTGATCAGTACGAAGGAGATAAAATCCACTACATAATCCAGTCGGAATCTGTCGATCATGTTGCCGATGCCTCCGGCAACGATCACTGCCAGCAGTACATGCACGATTCGGAATTTCTTCTGTTCCGGAAGTTTGAAAAGGAAAAACAACAGCACCGCAAGAAATACGATTCCCACAAACAAAATAAATACCTTCTGGTTCTGCAGCATACCGAATGCGGATCCTCTGTTCTCCAGATATTGCAATTCCAGAACTCCGTCAATGATCACATAGGCCGGCTGGTTCTTCAGATGTACCACCGCCAGATGCTTGGTAAACTGATCCAGTACCAGAAGTACGGCTGCAATCAGGGCATCTATGATCAGCATAACAACTCGACTACTTTTCTTTTCCTTATTCATGAGCATCCTCTTCACTAAAATTGATTTCTTCGATGGCAGCCAGAATTTCCTCATCCGTAACGGTTCTGTCGATAACTGCCTTTCCGATCTTCTTTAACAGAATAAATTTGATCGTACCGGCTTCCATCTTCTTATCGGATTTTGTAAGTTTCAAGATCTCCTGCGGATCGATATCGTCCACGGAGATTGGCAGATAAAACGGTACAAACATATCACGGATCTCATAAAATTCTTCCATGCTCAGCATTTCTTTTTTCCAGGAAATATATGCTGCAGCTACCGTACCCAGTGCCACACACTCTCCATGATACAATTCAAAATTCTTGTATTTCTCGATAGCATGTCCGATCGTGTGTCCAAGATTTAAGAGAGCACGGTCTCCCTGCTCGGTAGGATCCTTTTCCACCACCATTTTCTTGATGGAGCAGGTACGGATCACCATTTCTTCCAGGGTATTCAGATCCCGCTCGCAAATCTCATACATGTTCTCGATCAGCCACTCATAGAAGGGCGCATCCTTGATCAGTGCGGATTTCATTACTTCCGCAAATCCGGAATAAAACTGTCTCTCTTCCAGCGTTTTTAATACGGACAGGTTCATATATACCAGTCTGGGCATCTTAAATGCGCCTACCATGTTCTTATAGCTGTCAAAATCCACACCTGTCTTACCGCCAATAGAGCTGTCTGCCTGTGCCAGCAATGTAGTTGGAATCTGTACAAAATCAATGCCTCTTAAATAAGTAGCCGCCACAAATCCGGTCAGATCACCGCAGACGCCGCCGCCCAGTGCCAGCAGCATATCTTTTCTGTCAAAACCCTCTTCAATCAGGAAACGGTACACATCCCTCACGGTATCCAGATTCTTGTGTTCTTCTCCTGCGGGGAACACATATTTCACAGCCTTACGGCATTTTCCCTCCAGAAACTTAAGAATCTGTGCCGCATACAGTCCGTCTACGGTGGAATCCGTCACAATGCATAATCTCTTGTCTGCTGCGCCAAGCTCTGCCAGTTCTTCCCACAGGCCGTCAAAAGACTGCTGGAATACAATATCGTAGCAAGGCTTTTTGTTATAAAGCACCGGTAATCTCTGTGCCATGTTGTTCACCCTTCAGTTCCTTATAAACTGTTCTTTCTTGTATAATTTATATCTGTTTTTAAAAAACTTCCTGCAGTTGCCTACAGGAAGTTATCTTCATATGACATTTTAATGGCATTTGACATTTTAATGGCATTTGACATTTTATGACATTCCATTGTTGATCGGCATTTCAAAAGATCCGGCGCCGCCGAAAATATCCTGAAAATCACCGGAGATATCTACGCTGGCCGGCGTAATAATGAAAATATAATGGGATATTTTCTGTAAATTACCCGATATTGCGAAACAGGATCCGGAAGTAAAGTCAATGATACGCTGGGCGATATCCACGTCCAGGCCTTCCAGATTAAGTACCACTGTCCGGTTGGCCAGCAGTGTCTCCGTGATCTCTCTTGCATCCTCTACGGAAGTAGGCTTGATCACACAGACCTCCATGCCGGTTCCAGGCATTTTCTTGGTCACGGTGCGGTGGATCGGTGTTACCTTAGGCTGTGAGGAACGCTTACTCTTCTCTTCCGGTTCGTCATCCTCCTGCGCCTGCTGTCTGCTCTTGGCCGGGCTGAATTTCTTTACCGGTTCTACTTCTTCCTCATCATCCAGATAATCGTCATCATAGAAACCTTCATCCTCTTCATCGTTCAGTTTCATATAATTCAGGAACTTATCCATTACACCCATTGTTGTGTGTCTCCTTTATTATTCAATCTCTTTCTAGATCGTATTACTATAATCTCTTTCTCCGAAAATACCAGTTCCGACTCTGACGATCGTGGCTCCTTCCTGCGTGGCCACCATATAATCGCCGGTCATTCCCATGGAAAGAATATTCATAGAAATATTATCAATGTTTTTATTTCCGATGTCAACAGCTAATTGCCGAAGTTTCTGAAAATAGCCCCTGTTTTCTTCCGGATCCTCCACAAAAGGGGCGATCGTCATCAATCCTCTGATATGTATTCCCGGAAGCGTTGCAATCTCACGGATCAGTGTTGCAGTTTCTTCTACCGTAGTTCCGAACTTGCTTTCCTCCTGTGCCACATTTACCTCGATCAGGATATTGACTTCCACCTGCTTCTTCACGGCTTCTCTGCTGATCTCTTCCGCCAGCCGGAGGCTGTCCACGCTGTGGATCAGGTAAACCTTATCTACAATATATTTTACCTTATTGCGCTGCAGATGGCCGATCATATGCCATCTGACATCCGAAGGCATCTGAGGGATCTTGTCCACCAGTTCCTGAACCTTGTTCTCCCCGAAATCTCTGGCTCCCGCACGGTAGACATCCATCAGCATATCCACCGGTTTGGTCTTGCTGACTGCAAGCAGCGTCACTTCCTGCTCCGATCTGCCCGCCTGCTCACAGGCTTTTGTGACGTTCTCTTTTACCGTTTTGTAATTTTGTGCCAGTTCCATGCTCTGTATGGTCTCTTCCATAGTATCCGCCATCCTTTCTAGCTTTCCGGTGTCTGACTTTCCTGTGTTGCTTCCTGTGTGGTCTCCTGCGTCGGTTCCTCTCTGGTCTCCGCTGGAAGTGGCTCTGTGCTCTCCGGTATATTGTCGCTTACTCCCGGTTCTACACTGTCTGTAGGAATATCCGTCCTGCCGGTATCTGTTTTCTTGATATTGGTGATGATCTGATCATCCGATACCGAAGAACCGTCCAGTACAATATAGTCATATACATTCAGGCCATAGGTCGTATTGGCTTTTACGATGGAATACTCGTCATTCTGATACAGAATATTGATCTGCTTGAAGTCAGCATATCCCTTATTCACATTATACACACCGATCAGTGTTGCACGCTTGCTTACCGTATAGGTCTCCTGGCTGTCTGTCTTGTACAGGACATCTCCGGCCTTCAGCACCGAAGTATCCATGTAGTACACGCCTTCATTTTCATCGTAGCTGTACACACCGGCCTCCACAAATTCACTGGAAATGTCCCCGTTATCCCGGTAGCACTGTCTGATCACACCCTGGGTTCCCGTATTTTCATTGGTCGTGACAAAATCTTCATCGATCAGGAAAAATTCCTTCTCCACAATGGAAGAATTTGGAATCTTCAGTCCGGTCTCATCATTCAATATCAGCTCGATATCCAGAAATCTGTCGGATACAAACGTAACCATGGAATTTGTAAAGGTAAGTGACAGAAATGTATTGCCATCACTGCCGGTAAACAGCTTTGCCTGCCCCCAGGACTCATACTGATTCTTCAGAAAACGTACTTTGACATAATCCTCCTGTTGGATCTCTGCGCCTCGCTCTGCATCGATGGGAATGACCACCGACCAGTTTTCCTCCGTGGAAAGCTTGTACACCGGATCTCCCACAGCCATCAGTTCATTACCGAGCATCTGTTTCTTCTCGTAATTTTTGTTATCAAATACTTCCTGGGTAACACCTTCCACGGTCAGATTTTCATAACCGTCCGTCCAGTAAGCCACGATACCGGTGGTGGGCGCATAACAGAAATTTACAATATTTGCAGCCGAACCGTTATTTCCGTTTTCAATGCTTTGCAGCATATTTACATTGGCCAGTTTCAGCACCGTGTTCTTCAAAGAATATTTAAAATCATAGGTACTCTCGTAATTTTTGTCATCATACCCATGCATAAAATTCACGATTTCATTACGGAATTCCGAAAGTTCCTGGTCACTCAGGGTATTTTCTCCAAGGCTGGCATCCTCCAGTTCTTCCGTCAGCCGGCCCGTCTCGTCCACGATGTAAACAGTGTCTCCCTTGGCCACCCGTTCGCCTTCTCTTGCATAAAAATTCACATATCCGGCAGTATCCGTACTTACAACTTCCTCTGTGCGGATTGACACTCCACGGTAAATATTATTGGTAGCCAGTGATCCTTCCGTTACTTCATAGCGCACGATGTGGTCTGTCTGAAAATACAGTATCACACAAATGATTACATAAATAAAAATAGCTCCGAAGATGAGCATACCGATATTGAGGTTCAAAGGTTTTCTGTATTTTTTTATTTTTCTCGGTTGTTCTGCCATTGGAAAACCTCCTTTCCTCTCCCTTACATTTGAGAAGCCCCGGTTGACATCCGAGGCTTCTCATACGTGAAAATTATAATTCGTTCTTCTTACAAAGATACAATGATCTTATCCTTCACAGACTCCGGTAATTCGGATTCGTCCCTGGATACACTGAGGATAAAATCCACCTGGAAGAAATCACTCATTCTCTCCAGTTTTTCAACAACTGCGGAAATGTCTTTGTCTTCCAGTGCTGCGATTTTCAGAAAGCTGTCAAAATACATCTGCTCCAGATCATGATCCTGAGAAATGATACCGCATACGAATCCCAGAAATTCGCTTTCATTCTCGATCATATAACGGGAAACGTCGATCAGACGCACCTTGTTGTTCAGTTCATACATATGTTTCGTACTTTTGTCCAGATATACGATACTTCCCGCAATATCCTTTACCTCGCTGTTGACTTTGTCCAACAGCTGTTTTGTCTTGCCCTTGCCCTTTTTGCCTACAATCAACTGAACCATTGGTGTAACCCTCCTGTCGTAAAATTTATAGGAACTTCACGCAACCTATTTACTTTATTATAGTTTATAACCCCTCAAAAAACAACAGTTATTTATTGATTTGCTCCAGGAGTTGTACCATTTCCGGGTACAGCACATCACTGGCTGAGGAATTCAGGATTACCGATATATAAGGAGCTCCGCTTGTGTCTCTGGATAAAAGGATCAGACAATGTCCCGCCGCGTTGGTCGTACCTGTCTTGCCGCCGATGACTGTAATGTTCTCCGGTGCCTGAAAATCTCCCCGCAAAAAACGGTTTGTGTTGTTCACCGTAAGTTCCTTGGCTTTTCCGTCCTTGTCATAATATGCGGTTTGGTAGCTTGTCATGTGAATGATCTCATTAAAGGAATCATATTTGATTGCTTCATTAAAGATCAGATACAGGTCATAGGCTGAAGTATAATGATTGTCATCCGACAGACCATGAGGATTGGCAAAACTGGTATTTGTAGCCCCCAGTCTCTGTGCTTCCTCATTCATCATCTCCACAAAATGATCTACACTGCCGCCGATATTCTCCGCGATCAGCATTGCTGCGTCGTTGGCGGAATACATCAGCAGAATATGTAATGCCTGATCCAATGTCATGGTATCTCCGGCTTTTAATCCGCACAGCTGTGCACCGGATTCCGTGATCTTTACGCTATCCGTAGCTGTCAGCACAGTATCCGGTGACGCATTCTGTAATGCCACCAGTGCCGTCATTACCTTGGTCAGGCTGGCCGGATACAATCTTTCATGTGCATTTTTGGAATATAATACCTTTTTATTGTTTACGTCGAACAGTACAGCGGCCGAGGCCTGTGACATGTCTACGCTGCCATCCCCCGTCTGGTCCTCCGTCACCACACACAGATCCGCAGCAAAGGGCTCTGCCCTGCCCGCTCCGGTTCCTGCCAGCACATTGAAACTGCTGACACTGGAATTGACATCGTACGGAAATGTATACGCCACATTACCGCATCCGGTAAGCAGACTCATGCAGAGGATCAAGGACATGCAGAAGCAGATCCGACGAACTTTATTTGTACATTTCACGCCACTCTAAATCTCCTCTGTCTAAGGACTTGATCAACAGTTCCGCGCTGGCGAGATTCGTTGCCAACGGAATATTATGCATATCACACAAGCGCATTACATTGCTTACATCCGGCTCATGGGCCTTGGGTGCCAGTGGATCCCGCAAAAAGATCACCAGATCGATCTCGTTGTGTTCGATCTGTGCACCGATCTGCTGTTCTCCTCCCAGATGTCCAGCAAGATATTTGTGTATATTCAGGTTGGTGACCTCTTCGATCAGCCTGCCGGTAGTTCCTGTGGCATATAATTCATTTTTACTTAAAATTCCGCGATATGCAATGCAGAAATTCTGCATCAGTTTCTTTTTGGCATCATGTGCGATCAGTGCAATGTTCATATAGTCCATACCCCTTCTCTGTGTAATGTATGATTTCTTTTGTCTAGCTTCTCTTCGCCTGTAATCGTACGTTCAGTACAACACCCATTCCAATATACAGACTCATCAGCGAGGTCAGGCCATAGCTTACAAAAGGCAGCGGAAGTCCTGTATTCGGTAAAATAAACGTAGCCACTCCGATGTTCACAAAGCTCTGGAAAGCGATCAGTCCCCCCATTGACGCCGCTATGATCGTCCCCGCGGTATCTTTCGCCTTTCCCGCGATAGAAACGCACTCCATTGCCATCAGCATCAGCAGTATGATCACTACGATACTTCCCTTAAAACCAAACTCTTCACCGATAACAGCGAATATGAAATCGGTTTCCGCTTCAGACAGGAAATTGCCATTCTTTACCGATGTGATCTCATTGTTTTTATAGCCCTTGCCGTCCAGTTCTCCAGAGCCTATGGCCATTACAGAGTTCAACTGCTGGTAAGCCAGATCCGTGGAATATTCCTCCGGATTGACGAAGGCAAGGATACGATTTTTCTGGTAAGTCTCCAATATGGTACTGTCCGGCTGCATTGCCAGAGATACCAGTATGATCACTGCAGGAATTGCCACCGCCAATGCTCCGAAGATCAGCTTATAACTGATGCCTCCGGCATACAGGATCACGCAGAAAATAAAGATCAGCACAAGGCTGGTAGACAGCGCCGGCTGTTCCTTTACCATGATCCAGGGAACACCCATAAGTACCGCAATCGATGCGATCACAGGGAAAGTATTCAGCTTCTCCTTATATTTCATAATAAACTGTGCAAAGAATAAAATCAATAAAATTTTTGCAAGTTCTGAAGGTTGAAATTGCAGTCCACCGATCTTAAGCCACCTCTGGGCTCCGTTGCCTTCTTCACCCATCAGTATTACCAGTCCGAGCAGTACCAGATTGCCTATGTACATCAGCCAGTAAAGCTTCAGGATCACGGAATAATTAAAAAAAGAAAGGGCGATCATGATAACAAGCCCCGCAACTACACCCGCCATCTGTTTGGTCTGCTGGGCAGGTTCCGCACTGCCGATGGTTATGATGCCGATGATGGACAGTGCAAGTATCAGTATGATCAGTTTAAAGTCATAATCCCGTAATCTATAATTCTTAAGCATCCGTTTGACCTTTCTGTTTTTTATGCTCCTTATGGCATTTTCGCAGTCTTCTGTAAATCAATAATGGGAATATTGGCAATCAGGCTGGGGCTCTTATTCCGTCCGCCCTTACTGCCCTTTGCCTGTATCTCGATTTCCATATGATCCGTATCGATCCGCATATATTTCGAAATCACTTTTGTAATATCCGCCTTGATCAGTTCCATCATCTCCGGAGAACAGTTCACCCGGTCCGATATCAGCAGGATTTTCAGACGGTCCTTTGCCACCTGGCAGGAGCTTTTCCTGCGAAAAAAATGTTTCATATTCATCCCGTCCCCTTCCTATGCTTTCCGAAAAATACCGGTTACTTTTGTCCAAAAAGATACTCCTTTTTCGAAATCCAGGAACGGAATTTCTTTTCCCAGCACACGATCCACCACATTGCGGTAAGCCTTACCCGCCGGTGTATCGCTTCCGACTAATGGTTCTCCCTGATTGGTGGCGATGACTACATTCTCATCATCCGGAACGATTCCGATGAGCGGTACCGCCAGAATATCCACCACATCATCCGCAGACATCATATCTCCGCGCTTTACCATATCCATGCGCAGTCTGTTGATGATCAGATCCATCTGTTTGAAGCCGTTGGCCTCCAGCAGTCCGATAATACGATCTGCATCTCTGATGGCCGAGACCTCCGGTGTTGTTACCACCAGTGCCCTGTCGGCCCCGGCAATAGCATTTTGGAAGCCCTGTTCAATTCCCGCCGGGCAGTCCAGAATGATGTAATCAAATTGTTCTCTCAAGTGGTCGATCACCTTCACCATCTGTCCCGGGGTGACTGCCGATTTATCTCTGGTCTGTGCCGACGGCATCAGATACAGTCCCGGATGTCTCTTGTCCCGGATCAGTGCCTGTTTGATTCTGCAGTTCCCTTCGACCACATCTACCAGATTGTAAACGATACGGTTCTCCAGTCCCATGACCACGTCAAGGTTACGCAGACCGATATCCGTATCGATCAGGCAGACTTTGCTGCCCGCTTTTGCAAGACCTGTTCCAACGTTTGCGGATGTAGTGGTCTTACCTACACCGCCTTTTCCTGAAGTGACGACAATGACTTCGGAGCTTTTCTTCTCCGTGGAAACGTTTTGTTCCATTTTGGATTCCTCCTGTTTGATTTTGTCGTCCCCTGGATTCTTTTAAAAAGTACCCAGTAATTCTTTTGTAAGGGGATCAAATACGATCTTCCCGTTCTTCAGGTGTGCAATTTTCGGTTGTACTTTGGGACGAATGCCCCATTTCGACTGTTTCGCATTGGTTTTATATTTGAAATCGCCGATTTTTAATCTTTCCGGCTCCATTTCAAGCGCTACAATATAACAATCTTCTCTGCCAGATCCGCCCGCATAAGCTTCCCCGTACAGTCCTCCCAGAATGATGATGTTGCCTGCGGAGATCACCGCACTGCCCGGGTAGACATCCCCCAGGACCACGATGCTGTTCTCGGTTTCTATGACTTCCCGGTTTTTGAGGGTTCCCTTGTAGAACTGCCCCTCGTCCCCGGTGGAAAGCTTTTTCTCCATATGCTGCAGAGCTTTGATAAAGTTCTTGTTCGTGGTCTCATCATGGCCCACGATACAGGCGATCCTCACATTGCTGTTCTTCCGGATGGTATCCAGAATGCGGATTTCTTCCACTTCGGTCACCTCCCGTCCCTCCATGGATAATGCCATGGTGGACGTACCGAAGAAGTTTTTCGCCTCTGTGAATTTCACCGCCAGTTCCTGCAGGATTTCTTCCAGGGAAGCATCCTCCCTCATCAGAAGAGTGATCCCGCTCTGATAACTTTTGATCAATACTGCATCTTTCATTTTCTTATACCTGTCTTTTTATTTTCTTAATATCCGAAGTCCCACATTTGGCATTCATCTGTCTGTGTTATCTGACTCCGGATAGTTACATCTCATTGGATACTGCATTGTCGAGAGTATCCGCAGTACCTGTGATCAGATCATCCTCTTCCGCCAGTCCGTAATAATACTTGATAATATCTCTGGTGAACTGGGCTGCATAGTCTGAAGAATATCCGAAAGGTATTCTTGTGGCAATGGCGATCTCCGGATTCTCATACGGCGCATAGCAGATAAAAAGCGCATGGTTTGGTCGGGAAGCTGTCTGCTCTGCCGTACCGGTCTTACCTGCGGCATTTACCGCCAGATCACTAAAGTACTTTTTGTTTTCCACCACCTGACGCATTCCCAGATGGAACGCATCCCAGTATTCCTGCGGCAGGTCAATCTGGTTTCTCACTCCTGCATGGTACTCTTTCAACAGATTGCCCTGGGAATCTGTTGTCTTATCCAACAGGGTCAGATTATAGCAGGTCCCACTGTTGGCAATGGTAGTGACATATCTGGCCAGTCCAACGGTAGTGTAGCTGTTGCTGCCCTGTCCGATGGCAGAACGTACCGGATCCTTGGTGGATACATCCGGTGCATATTCTCCGATCTCCACTCCCGATTTATCTGTCAGTCCATACAGATCCGCATATTTGCTCAGGGTATCCAGACCCGCTTCCTCATTATAGCTTCCGGTTCTGGTAGCCAGCTGGTAGCCCACATTGTAGAAGAAGTAGTTACAGGAATCCTTGATGGCAGATGTCACATTTTCATAGCCATGTCCGGAAATTTTCCAGCATCTGGGGGATGGTGTGATCTCGGTAAAAGTACCGACACAGTTCACGCGGCTCTGAAGATTAATCACATTCTCCAGAAGTCCCGCTGTAGCGGATACAATCTTGAACGTGGAACCGGGTGCTGCCTTATACTGGGTGGCAAAATTCAGTTGTGGGCTGGACTTGTCCGCATTCAGCTGCGCATAATACTCCGCATCCACGGTATTCGCCATTTTGTTATTGTCATATCCCGGATAAGACACCATAGCCAGCACATCTCCCGTATTGACATCCGTAATGACTACAGAGGCATTGCAGGGATCCAGTGCCAGTTGGGCCGGTGTGATCTCCAGATTATTGATCCGGTTCATCATAAACTGATATGCCGACAATTTACCGGAATACAGTGCTTCTTCATCCTCAGCCGGGATGTCCACCACCTGCTGTTCACACAGGAGCATACAGATCTGTTTCCCGGTGATCTTGTCATTTAAAAGCATATACTTGTAGAAACGTTTCTGGAACTCCGTGGTATGGTCGATGGCATTAATGGTGTAATCCAACAGTTTGTCATAAACTTCTGTAGAATCCGAATATTTGTCATTCAGATCCAGCTTGCTGACATCGATCCAGTTCATGGCGATGCAATACTGCAGATACTCCTTTAAGGAGATCACTTCCTCCTTCGCCCAGGCCGTCTGCGTAGCATCGTTATCATCCACCAGTTCCTTCATGATCACGCCTTCCTCCCGAAGGAGGCTTACGATATTACTCTGGTAAACCTGATATTCCTTGGAAAGCTTGCTATAGGGAGTTGCCCCTTCTGTAAGTTCGTAAGTCAGTCTGTCGTAAACACCCTGCTTATACTCCAGATAAGCGGCATAGACTGCCTTTTCCGTCTCTCCGGCATCTTCTGCCTCGAAATGTTTTCTGTCCAGGATATTGTTGTTGATCATGGCAAAATACACGTCATAGATCGGGATCTTAATGGACGAGCTCTTGGCATTCTCCGGCAGATTGAATTCTTTGGCGTTGATGATCTTGCTTGCCACCAGACCGGCCAGCTTCTGTTCGATGATATTATATATTGCCTCCGTAAGATCCTTATCGATGGTCAGGTAGACATCCGCTCCCGGCTGTGCCTCTTTCCGCTCTAAAATAGTGATCACCTTACCGGTATTGTTCACCACCACTTTTTCACTGCCCTTGGTACCCTGCAGGGTAGTCTCCATATATGCCTCAATACCACTCTTACCTACCACATCATTGATGGTATAGGTATCCTCCAGGCCGCCTTCCGTCACCACCTGGTCATTTAACTCTGCCAGTTCATCGGAAGAGATTTTGCCGGTATATCCCAGCACATGGGCGAAATATTTGCTGTCTATGTAGTGGCGCACCGTATCCTCTACGATGGACACACCGTCCAGCTGGTCGGAATTCTCCATGATCACCGCCACTGTCTCCGCACTGACATTGGTAGCCACAGTGGTTCCCACATATTTCCGGAAGGAGGTCAGATTCATGGCATACCGGATGGTTACCATCTGCAGCCACTCCTCTTTGGTATAACCTTTCCCCGGCACGAAGGGGGTCTTGGTGTTCTCGGGATCTTCGTACTGACCGATAGCAAAGCCCTTGGCACGGCTTAAGTACTCTATCAGTTCCTGGGCTGTCATGGCTTTTTCTTCTTCACTAAGCTCGTCTATGGTTCTGTATCCAAGCACATCCGCCTGAAAACGAAGCAGCGCCGTGCCATCCACGGAATAGGCATAATCGCCGTCTTCATCAATAATGATCTTAAAATCCGTGATCACACTGTCACCGTTTTTCTCGATCAGCTTTATCAGCCGATAGACAACGTCATTGACCTTTTCGTTCTTATTCCGGCTGGACTCAAACACATCCTCGATCTTCACAGAATAAGCCAGTTCATTTTCCGCCAGTACATTGCCATTCCTGTCCAGGATCCGTCCTCTGGTACTGGATATATCCCTGGTCTTCTCGATCTGAAGGATAAAGTCGTTCAGATACTCTTCTCCGTTTACGATCTGCAGGTTGAAACAGCGGTAAAGCAGAACACCGGCAAAAAAAGCAAACAGTATCATAAGTACTGTCAGTCTGCTGGTCACAATATTAATAATGTGATCTCTAATTTCACGAAACAAATTTCTGTGCGCTCCTTTTTTCCTTCTCCTCCAGTTTCTGATTAATCTTCAGGATCAGAGGATACAAAATAATCGTAACAACGATGGTGTAAAGTGCCTCCGGCAGGATCACACTTGTAAAATAATACGGGAAATGAAAACGCCCTCTCAAAAGAAACATCAGAATGTAACAAATCAATCCATAAGAAATGTCGCTGACAATAATAAGCGCCAACGGCAGCTTGATATCCTCCGGATAAAAGATCCGGCTGAATTTCCCGTTAACAAAGCCTATGTACATCATGACCATGGCATAAAATCCCAGGAAACTTCCGAAAAAAATATCACATAAAAGCCCGCAGGAAAATCCGATCAGCAGTCCCTCCTTCTCCCCTCTCATAAATCCGAAGGAAGAAGTCAGAATGATCATCAGATTGGGAATGATTCCGCCCATTGCCAGGCTGTTAAATACACTGCACTGCAAGACAAAAAATAAAAGGATCAGAAGAACCACTACAATCTTGCGCAGGAAGCTGCTGTTATTCTCCATCTGCGCCTCCTCCCGGAACCTGCTGTTTCTTGTCCGTGATCACCAGCACCTCACTCAGATGCTCGAAATCCACCACCGGAGTCAGGTATCCGGATTTCGTCAGATTGTTGGTATCTTTATTGATGGTACTGATATAGCCGATCAGGATATTGGGAAGATATTTATCACTGATATCGGAAGTAACTACCTTATCTCCCTCTGCCACTGCATCCTGGCTGTCCACCAGCTTGCTGAAAGGAATCACTCCCTGGGCCATCATCTGCAGATCTCCGGATACGATCAGATTGTCACCCGTGGCAAGTGTCATACCGCTGACATTGGAATTGTCGGAAATAATGGAAGTCACCCGGGACCAGTTCGGTCCTACGGACGTAATGCGTCCCACCAGACCGCCTCCGGCGATCACATTCATATCATCCGCCAGCCCATCATTAGAGCCTTTGTCAATGACAAAAGAAGAATACCAGTTGCCAGAATCTCTGCTGATGATCCGGGCACCGATCTTATTGTAGTCCCCGTATTCTTCATCAAGCTCCAGCAGCCCTCTCAGTTCATTCAGTTCATATTTGTCCTGCTGCAGCAGAGTGTTCTCTTCCGTCAGGGAAGCCACCTGCTCCTTCAGGGCACTGTTCTCCGCTAAAAGTGTCCGGATCTGCACCAGTTCATCGGAACGATTTGCCAGCCATTCTCCGGCCTTGGCGATCCCCTGTTCAAAGGGTACGATCACATATCCCACCACTCTGTTGAACGGTCGGTTAAATACATTGGTTCCAAAGGTCACCAGCATCATGATGGTGCAGAGGATAGTTAAAATAAAAAGGAGATATTTACTCGGTAAAGTAAACCTCTCCCCTTTTCTTTTTACGACTGGGCTCATTTACTCATCCCTTCAATTGCATAAGCTACCGTTTTATAGTTATCATCCTTGATGATCTTGGCAAGTCCTGTTGCCACGCTGGTCAGCGGATTCTCAGCCACATTCACATGCAGTCCGGTACCGGTTGCCAGTCTCTCTGCCAGATGACTTACCTGGGATGCTCCTCCGGTCAGATAAATACCGTGACGGTAAATATCCGCTGCCAGTTCAGGGGGTGTTCTCTCCAGTATCACCTTTACATTATCAATAATGGTATTAAAGTGCTCCTCCAGAGACTCGTCCACCATTCTTGTGGGAATCTCACGCTCCACCGGCAGACCGGTGACAATGTCTCTGCCGTATACTACAGCACCCTTTCCTTCTTCTTCCAGTTCCTTCAGGGCAATCTTCACATTCTCAGCCGTCTTGCCACCGATGATCAGAGAGAATTCTCTTCTGACTGCCGCACGGATGGCATCATCAAATTTCATGCCGCCCACCTTGATCAGACGGCTCAGTACGATACCGCCCAGTGACAGGATGGAGATTTCCGTGGTCTCATAGCCGACATTCACCACCAGGACGCCCTGGGAATTTTTCACATCGATATCCAGACCCAGACCGTCTGCCACGGCCTTCTCCACTACCATGATCTTCTTGGCCTTTACGTTAGCTCCTTTGATCAGATCATAGAATGCTCTTTTTTCCACCTCGGTAACATCCGTAGGCACTGCAATGAAGAAATCAGAAGGCTTGGTATTGCCCTTCTGCAGATCACCGATAAAATACTTTACCAGCGTCTCCATATTTTTGATATCCGCGATCACACCATTGGAAAGCGGATAAGAAATATGAATATTGCTGGGAGCTTTCTCATACATTTCAAATGCAGAGTTACCATAAGCAAATAAAGTATTCTTATTCTCGATGGCAATCATATTTTTTTCGATCATGATATTGTCATCATTGCGGTTATAGATCTTTATATTGTTGGTACCAAGGTCGATACCAAATGCATTGTTTGCCACTGTCGTTATCCCTTTCTTATATCAAAAATTTTTGCTCTCTGAAGCTAGTATACCTGTTATCGCCAATAATAATGTGGTCTAACAGCGGAATGTCCATCTGGTTTCCCACCTTTGCCACATTTTCCGTCAGCTCCCTGTCGGATCTGCTGGGAGTGGGATCTCCGCTGGGATGATTGTGCACGAGGATAAGACTGACTGCCTTGTCCTTTAACGCCTCCAAAAATATCTCTCTGGGAGAGATCAGTGCCATATTGACACTGCCGTCCGACAATTTCTTCTCACGGATCAGCTGTCCTTTGGCATCCAGACAGAGCAGATACACACATTCGGTATCCCTGTGTCTGAGCTTTTCCATAAAATATTCCGCTACATGATCCGCTCTGGTGAAGCAGATCCCCTCTCTGGCTTTGGCCCGGCTCATCCTGTTGGACAGTTCGGCGATGCATTTTAGTTTCACCGCTTTCACCATGCCGATGCCCCGGATCTCCATCAGTTCTTCCACACTCACATCATGCAGACCCAGCAGTCCTTCTCTCGGATAGGTGGCCAGTGCCAGTACCTTCTCAGCCAGCGCCACCGCGGAATCCTCCTTCGTCCCGGTTCGCAGAATCACCGCAAGCAATTCCGCCTCCGTAAGATTCTCCGGTCCGAACTGCAGAAATCTCTCATAGGGAAGTCCCCGGTCTGTATTTACCTGTACATTCTTCTCGGGCATAAGTCTCCTTCTGCCTGCTCCGACGTATGCTGCCTAACGGATAAAACGGTATACCACGAACGCTATGATCACACCGATCACACTGGCGATCGTGATGTTAAACTCCAGCCCGAAAGTCAGAATAATGAAACCGAGATTCAGTTCCACTGGACTGCTGAGGCCGAAATTCTGTCCGTAATTCAGAAAAGTACCGTCGAAATAAGTCCCTATAAATCTGCCGATCACAAATCCGATCAGTACCAGGACGATCAAAACCCAATTAATTCTCTTCAAGGTAGTTCCTCTTCTTTCTTCTGTGTACTCTCCATGGCTGAACAGTCTCCCCGTGAGCCTGTCTTCCATACGTCTTTTTATACTATCACAAAAAGCTTCTTCTGTACACAAATTTAGTAGATTTTATTTTGCGCTTTTTCTACAGGATTCGTATTTTTCAATGTAGTTCTACATTGCTTTCCGGATCTGTTCTTCCGTCACAAGACCTTTTTGTACCAGTACCTGCAGGGATTTCAGAATACCGAATTTGGCATGCTGCCAGGTCAGTCCGCCCTGGAAATACACTGCATACGGAGGCTTGATGGGGCCATCCGCAGACAGCTCAATGGAGGAGCCGGAAACAAATGCTCCCGCTGCCATAATGACCTGTGCATCATATCCCGGCATATCCCAGGGTTCCGGTGTCACATGACTGTCTACCGGTGCCGCCGCCTGAATTCCCTGGCAGAAGCCGATAACCCCCTCAGGCTGACCGAAGGTCACTGCCTGAATGATATCGTGTCGGCTCTCACTGCCGTTCGGTACTACCGCAAAACCTAATTTTTCATAGACATTGGCTGCAAAGATCGCACCCTTCAGTGCTCCCGCCGTCACCGTGGGAGCCAGGAAAAATCCCTGATAAAAATCTTTCAAAATGCCAAGGGAAGCGCCGACTTCCTTGCCCAGTCCCGGCGAGGTCAGACGGTATGCCGCATTTTCCACACATTCTTTCTTTCCAGCAATATATCCGCCGATAGGAGCCAGTCCGCCTCCGGGGTTCTTGATGAGAGATCCTACGATCATATCCGCACCCACGTCGGAAGGTTCTATGGTCTCCACGAATTCTCCGTAGCAGTTATCCACCATGCAGATCACGTCCGGCTTAATACCTTTAATGAAGGCGATCAGTTCGCCGATCCGCTGTACGGACAGGGTGGGTCTGGTCTGGTAGCCCTTGGATCGCTGGATCGTTACCAGATGAGTTTTCTCATTGATATTCTCACGGATTTTATCGTAATCAAAGCTTCCGTCCGGCAGCAGATCCACCTGGCGATAAGTCACACCGTATTCTGCCAGCGATCCCTTCGACGGGCGGATACCGATGACTTCTTCCAGCGTATCATAGGGTTTGCCTACCGGGGACAACAGTTCGTCTCCAGGTCTTAAATTGCTCATCAGAGCCAATGCCAGTGCATGCGTGCCGCAGGTGATCTGAGGGCGCACCAGTGCATCCTCCGTATGGAAAGTCGCTGCATAGACAGCCTCCAGGGTATCTCTTCCAAGATCGTTGTAGCCGTAACCAGTAGTGCCCAACAAGCAGGCCTCACTGACCTGATGCTGCTGCATGGCATTTACCACCTTTAACTGATTGTATTCCGCGTTACTATCCACTTCATCAAAGCGGTCTCTTAAACTTTTCTCAATGGTGCAACCGTAATCATATACGGTCTTGCTGATTCCCATAGACAGGTAGATCTCTTCATTACTGCTTCTCATAAATCTCTTTTTCTCCTAATTCTCTGATCATGTATTCCAATATTTTCTCTTCGTTATAATCAAACCGGCCCTTGTCGATCCAGGTGACTTCACTCTCTCTGCGAAACCATGTCAGCTGTCTCTTGGCAAAATGCCTGGTATCCCGTTTCAAGGTATAGACCGCATCTTCCAGGCTGCATTCTCCATCCAGATATTCCAGAATCTCCTTGTAGCCCAGTCCCTGCATGGACGTCATGCCCTTACGGCATCCCATATCCTTCAGTTGTCTTACTTCATCCACCAGACCCTGTGACATCATTTCATCGATTCTGTCCTCGATCCGTGCATACAGCTTTTCCCGGTCGTCCGTCAGCACAAAATAGCTGAAATTATAGGGACTTGTCCGTTCTTTTTCCCTCTCGTTGTGTACAGAGATCGGTTCTCCTGTCAGTTCATAATATTCTAAAGCACGGATGGTTCTCTTGATATTATTGGCATGAATATTCTCCGCCGATACGGGATCGACCTTCTTCAGCATCTCATGCAGACTCTCCGGTCCCTGTTCTTCTGCCAGAAGTTCCAGTTTTTTTCGATATTCGGTGTTCTCTTCGTTTTCCGTAAAATCAATGCCCCGAAGCACCGCCTGAATGTAAAATCCGGTGCCTCCCACCAGAATAGGGATATGGCTCCTGTCATATATCTGCTCCATACATTCCAGACAATGTTTCTGGAACACTACTACATTGAATTCTTCCCAGGGCTCCAGAATATCGATCAGATGATGGGGCACCCCCTCCATCTCCTCCGGACGGATCTTGGCAGAACCGATATCCATATGTTTATATACCTGCATGGAATCTGCCGACAGGATTTCTCCGTTTATGGCTTTTGCCAGCGCGATGGACAGTTTTGTCTTTCCCACCGCCGTCGGCCCGGTCAGGACCACCAGTGGTTTCTTTTTATTCTGTATTACCGACATTATTTTTTCCTTACTCTTTTTATCCTGCTATCCGTTGTTCTGGGTACAGTTTGCTGCATCGATGGCGATGACCAGCATCAGACCCTCCAGTTCATCCTGTGGATCGGAGAAATTAATAGTATACGTATCTCCCCAGTGAAACAGTTCTTTGGAGATATGGATGATACTGCTGCATCCATTGTATACATCATAATCCCATCCCAGAAAATCTCCCTCCACGCGCCAGCCGTTATAGTCGATCTCATATCTGGGCTTGAAAAAAGAAAACTGTTTGCGGATTTCACCACGGACCCGGCCACCGATCTCGATTTCAAAGGCCGGAAGAAAGGTAAGCAGCCGCTGTCTGATCACTCCCAGTTCATGGTTATTTCTGTCGTATACATGCAGCTGGTGTCCCAGGGAGAAAAACTCCGCTTTTACAAAATATTTTGGATTTTCATTTTCATCATAGACATCATAGGAATCTGTCCAGGAAAACACTCTCTGTTTGATCAGTAAACGCATTATACTATCCTCTTAAATTTCTTCTCCAGATCTGTCTCCGTCATGGTAATAATAGTGGGTCTGCCGTGGGGACAGTTGTAGGGATTATCCAGGGTCAGAAGTTCGTCGATCAATTTCTCCGCCTCCTGAAAGCTCAGACGGTTATTGCCTTTGACCGCCGCCTTGCAGGACATGGATGCAATCTTTTCCTCAATGACCTGAAAACTTCCGCGATTGCCGGTCTCCTGGGACAGTTCATCCAGCACTGCCAGGAACAGTTCCCTCTCACTGCATCCGTAGAGATCCACTGGTACACTACGGAGGGCATATTCGTTGCCTCCGAAAGCATCAATCTCAAATCCCAGCTGTGCAAAAGCATCCTCATAGGTGTGCAGAATGCTTTCCTCCTGCCCTGTCAGGCTGACAATAATCGCCGGCATCAGACGTTGGGACACCACACTCTTTTCATAAAACTGTTTCATCAGGCGTTCATATTTTACCTTTTCATGAGCCGCATGCTGGTCAATGATGAACAATTTGTCTTCAAACTGGATCAGCCAGTAGGTATCAAAGACCTGACCGATAATCCGGTAACGGCTGCGATTCTGCATGGACAACAGTTTTTCCTCGAACAGATTCAACTGCTGGGTATTTTTGATCTCCGGTTCCGGGGCGGCAGCTGCATCCTGCGACGATGCCGTGGGCTGTCCGGAAGCAGTTGTTGTGGCCACCTGTTCCTGTACCGGGTTCTTCCTGTCTTCCGGCGGCACTGCCTCCACGAAGAAATCATCTTCCTGCGGTACGGCTGTGGTGCTGACTGCTTTGGAAACTTCTGGTGTATTACCGTACAGGACGGCCTGCGTTTTTTTCACCGTCACAGTTCCTGCAACACCCACTGTGGAGTTCTCTATTAGCTCCGGCTTGCGGATACTGGTCTGTACCCCGGCATGATTTTCCTGCCAGACAGGTTTCTGTATAAATTCTCTCCGGTCCCTGGAAGCCGCTTCATATTTTGCTGCCTCCATGACACGATAGCTTTCTTCTCTCTTTTTTTCAAATACTTCCGGTGTGTGTTCTTTCCAGGAAGCTCTTCTCTCTTCCTGTTCTTTCTTCTGGATTGCCTTTTCATCCTCCAGAGAAGCATCCGGGATCATCTCCCGGTTCCGCAAAGTGATGGCGATCTTCTCACTGAGCATTCTGGCAAATGCCATGCCGTCAGAGAACCGCACATCCATTTTGGAAGGATGTACGTTCACATCCACCGTCTCCGTATCCATGGTGATATGCAGTACGCACAGTGGAAACTTATGCTGCATCAGATACTGCTTGTAGCCTTCCTCGATAGCCTTGGCGATCACACCGCTGCGGATAAAACGACCGTTGATAAAATAGATCTCGAAGTTACGGTTGGAACGCACCAGTACCGGTTTGCCCAGATATCCTTCGACTTTGATGCCGTTCTCTTCGATCTGGACAGGCACCAGCTCTGCGGCAATCTCCCTGCCGTAGATCCGGTAAATTACCTCCCGCAGGTCACCGTTTCCGGAGGTATGGAATCTGGTCTGGTTTCCCAGTACGAATTTAAACGAAATATCCGGTCTCGACAATGCCAGATGTTCCATCAGATCCGTGATATAACTGCCCTCTGTGGCAGGCTGTTTTAAGAACTTCCGGCGTACCGGCGTATTAAAAAACAGGTTCCGCATGAGGAACGTTGTGCCGTCCGGTGCACCGATTTCATCAATGGATTGCTCCCGCGCCCCTTCCAGTACCATGCGGGTACCCGTGAGATTTTCCTTTCGCTTGGTAATGATCTCCACCCGGGAAACTGCCGCGATACTGGATAAAGCCTCACCACGGAATCCCAGACTCGCAATATGGTTCAGATCATCCGCATCCTCTATTTTACTGGTGGCATGGCGCAGGAACGCGGTAGGAAGCTGATCTCTCTCGATACCGCAGCCGTTATCCGTCACGCGGATGAATTCAATGCCGCCTTCCTTTGCCTCCACCGTGATTGCTGTAGATCCGGCATCAATGGCATTCTCCACCAGTTCCTTTACCACACTGGCTGGTCTCTCCACCACCTCACCGGCAGCGATCCTGTCGATCGTCCGGGAGTCCAGTACATGTATTCCCATAAATCTCCTCCCTTATGCTTTCTAGCCGTTCCAGCGGTTCTTTAACTTATTCTGCAGGCGGTACAAAGTATTCAGTGCATCCAGCGGTGTCAGAGTCGTTACTTCGATCTCCATCAGTTCCTTCAGCACATCCTCGTCCGTCACCGTATCAAACAGAGACATCTGCGCCAGATCCACTTCATCGTATTTTGGCTGTTTTTTTGCTTTCCCATCGCCCTTATTATCAATGGCGATACTCTGCACCTTTTCGGTGATATCATTGTCGGACAGCTGTTCCACGATCTCTTTTGCACGGTCAATGACCATATCCGGCACACCGGCCAGTTTGGCCACCTGGATACCGTAGCTCTTGTCTGCACCGCCCTTTACGATCTTACGCAGGAATACAATATCGTCTCCGCATTCCTTGACTGCGATGCAGTAGTTGTTGACATTGTTCATTTTGCCTTCCAGCTCGGTCAGCTCATGATAATGGGTGGCAAACAGTGTCTTCGCTCCCAAAAGCTTTCGATTACTGATATGTTCGATCACTGCCCAGGCAATGCTCAGGCCATCAAAGGTGGACGTGCCTCTTCCGATCTCATCCAGGATCAGGAGACTTTTGGATGTGGCATTCCGTAAAATATTCGCCACCTCATTCATCTCCACCATGAACGTGGACTGCCCGCTGGCCAGGTCATCCGATGCACCCACACGGGTAAAGATTCTGTCTACAATGCCGATGTTGGCACTTCTGGCAGGCACGAAACAACCGATCTGTGCCATCAGCACGATCAGTGCCGTCTGACGCATATATGTGGATTTTCCCGCCATATTCGGACCGGTAATGATGCTGATACAATGACTTCCATTATCCAGATAGGTGTCGTTGGCAATAAACATGTCATTAGTGATCATCTGTTCCACCACAGGATGTCTGCCATCCTTGATATCAATGACACCTTTTTCATTTAACTTCGGGCGTACATAGTGATTGCGCTCAGACACCAGGGACAGGGATGCATAAACATCCAGCTTTGCAAGCGCCTTGGCAGTATTCTGGATACGTACCAGTTCCTGTGCGATGGTATCCCGGATTCTGCAGAAAATATCATACTCCAGTGTCTGAAGCTTGTCCTCCGCATTTAAGATCGTATCTTCCAGTTCTTTTAATCTCGGTGTGGTATACCGCTCCGCATTGGCAAGGGTCTGCTTGCGGATATAATCCTCCGGCACCAGATCCTTGTAGGAATTGGTCACCTCAAAGAAGTAGCCGAACACATTATTTTTTTTGATTTTGAGATTCTTGATTCCGGTACGTTCTCTGTCTTCTTCCTCCAGCTGGACCAGCCATTGTTTGCCGTCATGTTTGGCTGCACGCAGATGATCTATAGTCTCATCGAACTGATCCTTGATCATTCCGCCTTCACGAATAGATATGGGCGGTTCCTCAACGATTGCCTCGTCAATCAGCTGATAAATGTCCTCCAGTCCATCGATTTCTTCCCGGATGGCTGCCAGCTCCTCTTTCTGGAAGCCCGCCAACACCGTCTTGATAGGCGGCAGCATCTGCAGAGAGTTACGAAAAGCGATCAGATCTCTGGGGTTTGCCGTCTTATAAGTTACTTTGCTGAGCAGTCGTTCCAGATCGTAAACCGGATTCAGGTACTCTCTGATCTCGTCCCGGGAGATGGAATCCTGATTCAGTTCCTGGATTGCATCCAGGCGTTTCTCCATTTCTTCCTTATCAATCAGAGGCTGCTCAATATAGTTTCGCAGCAATCTGCCGCCCATGGCCGTCTTCGTCTTGTCCAGTACCCACAACAGAGACCCTCTCTTCTGCTTTTCCCGCAGTGTCTCTGTCAGTTCCAGATTTCTTCTGGTGGAACTGTCCAACAGCATGTATTTGCTGGTAAGATAGGGAGAAATATGAGTAAAATGTTCCAGATCCGTCTTCTGGGTATCATATAAATATTGCAGTAATGCTCCTGCTGCCAGAATTCCTGTAGGAAATTCCTCAACACCGAGGCCGATCAGAGTATTCACCTTAAAATGTCTCATAAGGATCCGCCGGCAGCCGTCATCATCGAACATGTGAGACTCCAGTGAGCTGACCGACATATGTAACCGGGACTTCAAGTCCTCCACATCATATCCGCTGACCAGAAAGGCCTCATTGCAGATGATCTCCGAGGGCTCATATTTCATCAGTTCGTCCTTCAGTTTCCGCAGGTCTTCTACCTCTGTCACATAATAATCTCCGGTAGTGACATCCGCTGCGGAAATGCCGATTCCATCCGAGGTATAGGCAATGCACATCAGGTAATTGTTCTTGCTGGCTTCCAACGACTGGACATCCAGGTTGGTCCCCGGGGTCACCACACGGATAACCTCTCTCTTCACCAGTCCCTTTGCCAGCTTTGGGTCCTCCACCTGTTCGCAGATGGCTACTTTATAGCCCCTGCTGACCAGTCTGGCCAGATATGTCTCCACCGCATGATAGGGAATACCACACATAGGAGCACGTTCCTCCAGTCCACAGCTTTTTCCGGTCAGTGCAATTTCCAGCTCTTTGGATGCTACTATAGCATCGTCAAAGAACATTTCATAAAAGTCTCCCAGGCGATAAAAAAGGATGCAGTCCTTATACTGCTCCTTGGTCTCCATATATTTTTGCATCATTGGTGTCAATTCAGCCATGATTTTCTCCTGTTCTGTAAAAGAATACACGACAAAGCGGACACGCAAAAGCTTGCGTATCCGCATCTATCTTAGCACAAAATATTGAGGTTGTAAATTAAAGAACCCGTCCACAAATGATAGTTTTTGCCCCTTATCCCAACCGTGCGGCGCGCTCCAGTGCATCATCAATATGCGCACACACATTCTCTCTGCCGACCTTGTCCAGGAAACCGCTCTTCTCCATGACATGCATGGGCTGTTCCCCTACATGGGACAGAATGATCTGGATATTTTTCTTCTTGCAGTCTGTATATAGCTGTTCCAGATTATGCATAGCTGTGGCATCGATAGCGCTCACGCTGCGCATACGCAGTACCAGACAATTCATCTTCTCATCCAGTGTGATCTTCAGGATCTTGTCCGCTGCGCCAAAGAACAGAGGGCCGCTGACCTCATAAACCATAGTGTTGTGCGGTACGACTCTTAAGGACAGGCTGTCCGCATCATCCTCATCGTCCACATATTTCCAGCCTTCCACTTCCGTCACATCGCTCATACGTTTCATGAACAGAATGGCTGCCAGCAGGATACCTACCTCAATGGCTACCACCAGATCAAACACAACGGTCAGTACAAACGTGGTCACCAGAACGATGATATCGCTCTTGGGTGCAGTCTTGCAGAGTCCTACGAACTTCCGCCAGTCACACATATTGTATGCCACCATGAACAGGATCGCTGCGATGGTAGGCATGGGGATCAGTGCCGCATACGGCATCAGCACCACCAGTATTAACAGCAGTGTCACAGAATGTACCATACCTGCAATAGGGGTACGTCCGCCGTTTTTCACGTTGGCTGCGGTTCTGGCAATGGCTCCGGTAGCCGGAATTCCTCCGAACAATGCGGAAGTAATGTTGCCGGCACCCTGGGCGATCAATTCCATGTTGGAGCGGTGTCTACTATTCACCATGCTGTCTGCCACCACACAGGAAAGCAGAGACTCGATAGCCGCCAGAATAGCGATGGTGAAAGCATCCGGCAGGACATTCTGTACGGTCTTCAGGCTGAAGGACGGCAGAGAAATTGTCGGGAGCTTATTGGAGATCTCATACAGATCTCCGATGGTGTTTACATTCATATTAAGCAGTGCTACCATGGCACTTCCCACCAGTACTGCAATCAGTGAAGGGGGAATCTTCTTGCAGAAGCCCGGCAGATACTGCCATACGATCAGAATCAGCAGACTGATCACACCCACCAGAAGGGCCTGCAGATTGGTGGTGGATATAAACTGAAATACCGCTTTTAATTTGTCCATGGTCTCGATCAGCGGCTCTTCGCTGACAATGGTCAGTCCCATGAAGTCCTTGATCTGTCCGATAAAGATCGTCACAGCAATACCGGAAGTAAAACCGGTGGTGATCGTATAGGGGATAAACTTGATCAGATTGCCAAGTCGTAAAAATCCCATCAGTATCAGGATCACACCCGCTAACAATGTCGCGATGATCAGACCGTCCATGCCGTTCTTCGCTACAATTCCTGCAACAATGGTGGCAAATGCCGCAGTAGGACCTGCGATCTGTACGCGGCTGCCACCCAGGAAAGAGATCACAAAGCCTGCGGTGATTGCTGTATAGATACCCTTTTCCGGTGTTACTCCGGAAGCCAGTGCCAGTGCAATGGATAAGGGCAGGGCAATGATCGCCACAATGATACCTGCGATCACATCTTTTACAAACTGTTCTTTCGTGTAGCTTTTCATCACGGAGAAAAGCTTCGGTTTCAATTTTTCCATAACATTCTCCTCAATATAATCTCCTCAGTAAAAAGACCCGGGTGAAATTATAAAATTTTTATAAAATCACACGGGTCTTATCATAGCTCTATTTTTTAAGCTTTGCAAGCATTTTTTATTATTTTAAAACTATTCCACAATACGGTTTTTACCGTTATTTTTAGCAATATATAATTTCCGGTCCACAGAAGTAAGCAATAGATCCAGCTGTTTATCAGCCTCATAACGTTCCATTCCACCGCTGATGGTAATATCCGTCTGTCTGGTATTCTGGGAATATCTCCTTAAGCCTTCCTGGATATTCCGGAATGAATTTAACACCTGATCCCGATCATCCTGTTCAAACACCAGCATAAACTCCTCGCCTCCGAACCGGGCTGCGATTCCTTTTCCCATCATTTCTTCCAGCATCAGTCTGCCGGCTTCCCGCAGTACATCATCACCGTATCCATGCCCATAGGTATCATTGACTGCCTTGAATTCATCTACATCCATCAATACGATCCAGAAGCTCTTCTCCGGCTTGCATATCCATTCATTCACCTGATTTACAAGATAGCGCCGATTATACAGTCTGGTCAGAGGATCATGGTTCGCTGCAAAGTTCAGATCCTCACTCAGACTCAGCAATTGCTTTCGTTGTTCCTCGTAACTTCTGAGCAATTCAAATATCATGGCAAATACAGACACTCCCACAATAACAAAGGACCCAAGCGTAGTTCCTATTTTACCTGCCGCATCCATATTTCTCCATACGGAAGGCCGTTCAAAGCTGCTCATCATAATCACCAGATATTCCAGCAGTGTAACTGCAAAAGAAACGATCACCACATTTCTCGGAAAAAATATCGCAAGTCCAACAACCCCCAGGATCAGATATACGATAGATGCATCACCGTAGCAATAATACAAATAAGGAAATTCAAACCATACAAGTATTAATATGATCAAGGCCGCCGGTACTTGCACCTTTTTCGTAGTCCATCCAGCAATGCCGATGGTCACGATCATCAGCAGGCATATCCCGCAGAGTATGGTCGGTAGTTTCGTACCGTGAATGCAGAAATTGCAGATTGTTCCGATCAGATTTGCAGTACACGCCGTTATCGTCAGGATCTGATACATTTTCCAGGACATGTCCTGTTCCAGTTCTATTCTCTTTTTCTTCTCTTGTTCTCCCATTTCGATTCCCTTTTACAATTTATTCGTCTGTCATAATCATGACTGAACCATATGTCCCATATAATAAAATCCATGGCATTCATCCAGCGAAACATTCACAAGTTTTCCCACCAGCGATGCATCTCCCGGAAAATGTACCAGCGTATTATTTGACATTCTTCCGGTCACTAAAGAATTGTCATTTTCATTGATCTCTTCTACCAGCACATCGCAGGTCTGTCCCTGATACCTGGATACCTGTTCCCTGGCTGTCTCCTGCACAGTCTTAAGCACCCGGTCAAACTGCTCCTTTACCAGTTCTTCCGGCACCTGTTCCATGGCTGCCGCCGGTGTTCCTGTTCGTTTGGAATAGATAAAGGTAAAGGCATTGTCGTATTTTACGCGACGGATCACATCGATGGTCTCGTCTACGTCTTCCTTTGTCTCCCCGGGGAATCCTACGATAATATCTGTAGTGATCGCCATATCAGGAATCTCCTTACGGATCTTCTCCGCCAGCTCCAGATACTGCTCCTTGGTATAACGACGGTTCATTGCTTTTAATATCTTCGTGGACCCCGACTGCAAAGGAAGATGGAGGTGCCTGCAGATCTTCTTGGAATGCTTCATCACCTCGATCAGCTCATCCGACAGATCCTTGGGGTGGGAGGTCATGAAACGGATCCTCTCCAATCCCTCGACTCTTTCTACTTCCTGCAAAAGCTGTGCAAAGGTAATGGGCTCTTCCAGATTCTTACCGTAGGAATTTACATTCTGTCCCAGCAGCATGATCTCCACAACGCCGTCTGCCACCAGTCCCTCGATCTCCCGGATGATATCCTTCGGATTACGGCTGCGTTCCCTGCCGCGGACATAGGGGACAATACAATAGCTGCAGAAATTATTGCAGCCGAACATAATATTGATACCGGATTTGAAAGAATATTTTCTCTCTACCGGCAGATCTTCCACGATCTTGTCCGTATCCTTCCAGATATCAATGACCATTCCCTCATTTTCAAACAGGGAGCATAATAGCTCTGCAAATTTGAAAATATTATGCGTTCCGAAGATCAAATCAACAAAACGATAACTGGTCTTGATCTTTTCGATCACGGAAGGTTCCTGCATCATGCAGCCGCACAGGGCGATCTTCATATGGGGATTTTTCTTCTTGTAACCGTTCAGTACCCCCAGTCTTCCGTAAACGCGCTGATTTGCATTGTCTCTGACCGTACAGGTATTGTAGATCACGAAATCCGCATTTTCGTCCTCAATGATCTCATAGCCCACTTTCTCCAGAATTCCCACCAGTTTCTCGGAATCCCTGGCGTTCATCTGACACCCGAAAGTCGTCACGCAGCAGGTCGGCTTTCTGCCCAGCTTTTCTCCAAGCTTTGCCACATGACCGGAGGCTTTCTCCATAAAATAATACTGTCTCTCCGTTTCGTTCATTTGTGTTACATTCGTCATATAAAAAAATGTTGCCTTTCCAAATCAGTTTTTGTTCTCATCTTATCGATTCGCATATTTTGCTGCAATGGCGATCAGCAGTTCCGTAGTCTTCTCCATGGACTGTACGCAGGCGTACTCGTATCTGCCGTGGTAATTCTCTCCACCTGTGCACAGGTTCGGACAGGGCAGCCCCATAAAGGACAGTCTGGCTCCATCTGTACCGCCGCGGATCGGAGATACTTTGGGCTCGATCCCCAGTTCTTCCATGGCAGCTTTCGCGTTGTCGATCAGATGCATGTGCTGCTCCATGATCTCCCGCATGTTATAATAAGAATCTTTCACATCTACCACAACAGTGCCTTCCCCATACTTCCGGTTCAGGAAATCCGCACAGGACATAAACAGCTCTTTTTTCTGTTCAAACAGCTGTCTGTTATGATCACGGATAATATAGTCCGCAGTAGTTTCCTCCACATTGCCGCTTAGGGCATCCAGATGGAAAAATCCCTCATAGCCTTCGGTATACATTGGATTCTGCTCCACCGGCAACAGCTTCTGGAACTCCTGCGCGATCAGAATGGCATTTTTCATTTTACCCTTGGCGGAACCCGGATGCACACTCCTGCCATAGACATGGAGTTTTGCTCCGGCTGCATTAAAGTTTTCATATTCCAATTCCCCCAGCGCTCCGCCGTCCACGGTGTAGGCATAATCCGCACCGAACAGCTTCACATCAAAATGATCGGCTCCAGCACCCACTTCCTCATCCGGGGTAAAGCCGATCCGGATCTTACCATGCTTTTTCTCCGGATGCATTAATAAAGTCTCCGCCATGGTCATGATCTCAGCCACACCGGCCTTGTCGTCCGCGCCAAGCAAAGTCGTTCCGTCCGTCACGATCAGATCTTGTCCCATATAATGTAACAGTTCCGGAAAATCCTCCACCTTCATGACAATATTCTCTGCTGCATTCAACACAATATCTTTTCCATCGTAATTCTCTACGATCCGGGGATTTACGTTGGTATCCGTCACCGCCGGAGAGGTATCCATATGGGAAATGAAGCCAAGTACCGGAGCTTTCTCGCAGCCTGCGGATGCCGGAATTGTGGCATAGACATAACAGTGCTCCTTGTCATAAGTGATCTCTGCGGCCCCCATGGCCTCCAGTTCGCTCACCAGCTGTCTGGCCAGATCATGTTGTTTCATGGTACTGGGGATGGTGGTGCTTTCTTCACTGGACTGGGTATCGATCTTTACATATCGTAAAAAATTTTCAATGGTCTTGTCCATAATCTCACTCCTTAACTTATACACCATCTCGCTTAAAAGCTCGATGATGTACATTCGCCAAATACAGATCCTTGTGCAAGCACGAACCTGTACCTGGCTCATCGTATACACAAATACAACTGTCCTCTCTTACGCTCTTATAAACGCGGACAGCTGTATCTTATTTATCATATCATGGTGTCGGCAACCCTTCAATCATTAATTTCAAATTTTATATTTCTTGGAAATTATATTTCCGTATTTCCCGACAGATTCCTCTTGACAGCGTCAGTACCGCCAGCAGATTCGGTACTGCCATCAGTCCGTTACAGATATCCGAAAAATCCCACACTGCTTCCAGCGAGCAGACCGCTCCCAAAAAAGTGACCAGTCCATAGCCCAGGCGATACCACTGGGTTCGGTCACAGCCGCCCGTCAGATACTCAAAAGCTTTCTCCCCCTGATATTCCCAGGCGATAATCGTGGCAAATGCAAACAGTACAATGGAGATTGTGAGCATCCATTCCCCTGTTCTGCCGAAAGTATCTGAAAAAACAGCGATCATGAGGGCTGTACCGTTCAGGACTTCTCCCCGGGGGTCCCTCTGCCCCAGCATTCCACTGGCCGCAATGGCAAGCCCCGTCAGAGAGCAGATCACAATGGTATCAATAAAGACACCCGTCATGCTGATATATCCCTGATGCACCGCATCTGACGTATCTGCGGCAGCAGCACTGATTCCCGCCGCCCCCAGTCCCGCTTCATTTGAGAAAACACCTCTGGAGACCCCATAGCGCATCGCCATTCTTCCGGAATGGACGATTCCGTTTTCCACTGCAAGCATCATCCCTGCCGCCCCTCCTGTCATAGCCTCCGGGCAGAAAGCTCCCCACAGGATCTGCACCACACCGGCGGGAAGATTCTTAAAATGGGTAAAGATCACCATTCCCGTTCCAAACAGATAAAACACTGCCATACAGGGCACCAGATATTCCGTCACCTTCGCAATGGTTCCTATCCCTCCCAGAATCACCAGAATCGTAAGCAGACTTAACACAATTCCCGTGACTGTCTGTTTTACCTGAAACGTCACCGAAAGTGCCTCCGCAATAGAATTTCCCTGTGTCATATTTCCCATGCCGAAGGAAGCCAGCACTGCAAATGCTGCAAACAGCATGGCGAGGATCCTGCCTGCCGTTTTCTGTGGGAATGCATTTTGCAGTACATACATCGGACCGCCTGCCGGTTCCCCCTTTTGGTTTTTGACACGATACCTGACACACAGTGTGCTTTCTACCAGTTTGGTCGACAGCCCGATGATCCCGGACAGTAACATCCAGAACAGAGCGCCCGGCCCTCCCAGTACCATGGCAGTGGCTACCCCTACAATATTTCCCGTTCCAATGGTGGCCGCCAGTTCCGTGGTCAGGGAAGAAAACGAAGATACTCCCCTGCCCTCTGTTCCCTTCCGGCTTTCTGGCAAAAACACACGCCTGAGTGCAGCAGGCAGATTCTTCAAGGGAAGAAATCGTAAGCTAAGCATCAGATAACAGCCGGTTCCCAGCAACAAAAAAATAAGCCAGGGTCCCCATATGATCCGGTCTGCCTGCTGTAAAAGTTTTTTTATTCCTGTGATCATAAACAGTCGTATCTCCCCGACTTATTTTCTAAAATATATTCTTTATTTTTCTATTTTATACCGTTGCTATCACTGTCCGGCTGCTTTTCCGGATTCCTGTATTTTCCGGAATGTATTTACTGGATATCCGGCAGAAAACCCGGTATCTTTTCTGCGATCTCACGGATCCCGAACAGATATCCGATGCCTTTCTCCAGTTGTCCTTCGGAAGCATTGAGCAGTGTTGCGGTCAGATGCAGCTTATGCTCTCCATATGCAAGATCACACGAATACTCACCGTTGTCGTTTTCCATGGTCATCCGGTCCTCCGCTTCTATTTCAGCTTCTTTATCCCACATGATCTGTGCATTGGTATCATAAGGTGCCTCTCCTTCGATTTCAATATAGGTCCCGGAATCATAATCATGCAGATAAGACTGCATATAATCGGTGATAAAATAATAAGGGGCATCCGCACCAATATCATCCCAGGTGACAGGTTCTGTCTCATCTTCCAATACAACCTTCATGGCATAGAGTGTTCCGGTCTCGGAATCCACGACACACTCTATACTGACTCCCGTAACCTCCTCTTCCTTCATGCGCATACAGATGTCATAGGCCATGATCGCGACTCCATCCGACAGCTTTTCATCATACAAAATATATCGTTTGATGGAAATATGATCTGTATCCATATTTTTGAAAAAATAATCCTCCGGGATCACACCCATATCCTGAAAAGTGTAATTCCATTCCGTATTTAAAATATATTCATCGATCAGACTATATATTTCACCATCCGTTGCAGCTTCATAATCCTGTTCAGAGATATAGTACTGTTTTCCCAAAGCGATACCGTCTGCCAGATTTTGAAGTCTGCGCACGGTGTCTGTCTCATACTCTTCCTTCCAGACGGTATAATCCGTTCCTGTATTCGATATACTGACTGACCCAGTCAGCCTGCTTTTATCCTGCAATCGTAACAGCCCTTCCGGTCCTGCGAATGCAAATACGATCAGCACGAGCAGTCCGCCCATACATAGTAGGAAATTGCGCCGGTTCTTATTCTCCTGTTTTTTCATATTCCGCCTTTTGCTCCCCTGTTGCTTTTATTTTTTACAGCATGTTTTTCCCCGGGAAAATATAACCGCATTACCGTGCCTTCTCCAAGCTTGCTGTCAATCTTCAGTTCCCCCTGATGCAGGGTAATGATCTTCTGACAGAGAGCCATTCCGATACCGGCTCCGCCCTCCTTGCGGGATCTGGACTTATCCACCATATAAAAAGCCTCCGTGATCCTCGCGATCTCTTCCTGAGGGATCCCCCTGCCGTTGTCTACCACCTTGATCTCATATCCCTGTGTGCGCTTACTTCCCTTCATCAGAATAAATCCGCCTTCTTCCACAGCCTTTACGGCATTATCCAGCAGATTATATAACAGTGACAGAAGCAGATCCCTGTCCCCCCAGATCACTCCTCTTTCCAGATCGATCTTCCCCCGGATCCTTTTACGTCCAAAGGGGATCCGCATCGTATCCCGAATATTTTCCTCCAGTTCTTTCGTCTGAAGCTTCTTGAATTCTAATTCCTGTCTATCCATTCCCACCAGCTCCAGCAATTTGTGAGAGAGGCTTTCCAGACGTTTTCCCTGACTGAAAATATAATAAGTGGCTTCGCCCCGCTCCTGTTCTGTCAGTTCATAGGAGTTCAGCATATCCGCATATCCGATGATAGAAGTCAGCGGTGTTTTGAGTTCATGGGCAAATGCCGCCGTAAAATCTTCCTTCTGTTTTGCTTCCAGCTCTTTTTCCTCCATCTGACGTACCAGTCTGTCCGTCATCCGGTTAAAGCTTCTGGACAGTTCTCCGATCTCATCTGTGCCCTGATAGACAGCTCTCTTCTCAAAATCCCCTCCTGCAATCCTTCCCGCAGTGCGGTTTAACTGCTCTATGGGGCGGGTCAGATATCTGGACAGCAAAAAAGCTGCCAGACCACCGATCACCAACAGACCTGCCAGCGCAATACCATATTGCCGCATCATACTACTCCGTTCTTCATAAATGCCGCTCAGATCCTTCAGGATCCCTAGATATACCGTATCTGCCGAATCCGTCGCCTGATCTGTGATGATGCTGAGCAGATAATAACACGTTCCTACCTTGCGGACTCCGTAGACCTGATCTGCACCGGGATCCATAGTCCGGAGCATTTCCTCCGCAAGCCTCCTGATCTCATCCTGTGGCAGTTTCAGGCTGCCTGCCAGAGTGATCGTGCCATCTGTTTCAAGGATCATACATTCCGTACCGTTCTGATCCGTCATCCGTTCTGTTGCGGAATTTCCAGCCTGGATCCCCGCAAATTCCGCGCCGTATTTTTCCATATTCTGATACACCATATCATATATGGTCTGAAACAAAAGATTTTCCCGTTTTCCCTGTTCTGTCTCCCGTTCCAGCATCCGGTCAAAATAGGAAGACAGCATGAAAGTTCCAAAGAGCAGAAAAATCACTGTAAGAAGCGCAATCACTGAAAAAAACAATTTATGAGCGAACTTCATTCAACCGATACCCCACTTTATATACTGCCACGATCATCTCTTCCCAGTGCAGTTTTTTCTTCAGCCGCTGTACATGCAGGTCCACCGTGCGGCTCTGTCCCATATATTCACCGCCCCATACGGTCTCGTATATAGTCTCCCGGTACAAAGCCCTGTTTTTATTTCTTGCAAACAATAACAGAAGATCAAATTCCTTCGGTGTCAGATAGATTTCTTCTCCATCCAGTGTCACTCTGTGGGATGCCGTATCTATAGTTACATTGTTGACCTGTATCATCGTCTCCGTCTTATGATATCTGCGCAGCACTGCCTCTACTCTGGCCAGAAGCTCCACGATCTCGAAAGGCTTCGGCAGATAATCATCTGCGCCCATGCGAAGCCCTTTTACTTTATGTTCCGTAGAACCCAAGGCTGTCAGAAAGATCACCGGAAGCTCACAGGCTTTCGCATAATCCATCAGTTCATAACCATTGATTCCCGGCAGCATGATATCCAAAAGTGCCAGATCGAATTTCTCCCGCTCCATAAGATCCGCTGCGGTCTGTCCGTCCGGTGCCCAGGTGCACTGGTACCCGGCTCTCGTCAGATTGATCCGGATCAGATTGGCAATGGGCTCCTCATCTTCTGCAATTAATATTCTAAGCATTTCCCTGTCCCTCGACCACATTTCATAAGCTCACGAATTCGTGCTATCGCACTCTGCATCCTGCTTCGCAGCCGCTTGTTTTATAATACGATTTCTCCGTGCTATCGCACTCTCGAAATCGTAACAGACATTCACAATCCGCTGTCCTTCGACCACGCTTCCCAAGCTCACGAATTCGTGCTATCGCACTCTGCATCCTGCTTCGCAGCCGCTTGTTTTATAATACGATTTCTCCGTGCTATCGCACTCTCGAAATCGTAACAGACATTCACAATCCGGACTACCGTCCTACTTGTTCATGTCTGTTTACTCCCCTCATAGAAAGTACACCTTGCCTGCAAGCAGTCATGTGGACTTTCTATGGGTGAGTTTATTATAGCATATCTCATCTTTGTATCCAATTTGTATCATCTATTTATTCGGCACTATTTTTTCGTCCGATCATACCATATATTAAATGAATTATTGGAAAGGATTGCTATGAAAGACTATTCTTTTGAAGAACATTTTGAAAAATATCCACTGGCCATGGCCTATGTTCCCTGGCAGCATTTCACCAAAATGTATGAGAATCTGGAAAAAGGCTACCAGGCGGGTACCATTTTTCCGGAGCTTGACAAACCTTTTACCGGAAGGAGATGCGTAAAATGAACAGTGAAGAAAGAATGCTGCACGACATCGGCATTGCCGACTTCGTTCTGACGGATCTGATGCTGTATCTGGACACTCACCCCACAGACCGGAATGCCATGGAGTATTTCAACCATTATACCAGGATCAAGACACAGATGGAGCGGGAATTCTCCAGAGAATATTACCCCCTGCGGAAAGATCTGGCAGAAAGTAACAAGGAGTGGCGTTGGGGCAACGCTCCCTTACCCTGGGAAGGAGGATGTAACTGATGTGGAGTTATGAGAAAAGATTACAGTTCCCTGTAAATATCAAGGAACCCAATGCCAAACTGGCCCAGGTCATCATTTCCCAGTACGGTGGCCCCGACGGGGAAATGGGTGCCAGCATGCGTTATCTGTCCCAGCGTTATTCCATGCCCTTTAAGGAAGTGGCAGGACTGTTGACGGATATCGGAACTGAAGAGCTTGGACATTTGGAAATGGTTGCCACCATCGTTCACCAGCTGACCCGTGACCTCTCCATGGAAGAGATCGAGAAAAGCGGATTTGCCAATTATTATGTGGATCACACCATTGGTGTCTGGCCTCAGGCAGCAGGCGGTGTGCCCTTCAATGCCTGTGAATTTCAGGTAAAAGGAGACATCATCACAGATCTGCACGAAAGTATGGCTGCGGAACAAAAAGCCCGCTCCACCTACGACAACATTCTGCGCCTGATCAAGGATCCGGATGTCTGTGAACCCATCAAGTTCCTCAGAGCCCGGGAGATCGTCCACTACCAGCGCTTCGGTGAAGCCTTGCGCATTGCCCAGGATCACCTGAACTCCAGGAACTTCTATGCATTCAATCCCGGATTTGACCGCTGTGATTCCTGCGAGACCTGATGATTCCAAAACCGTTTTTTCGCAAATAACACAAAAAAACACAAATTCCGTACAAAAAATCCTGATTTAGGAGTATTTTTGTACGGAATTTCTTAAAATATCTCTTCCAGCGAAAATCATTCACTGTTTTCTATTTGAAACCACTGTTTTTGTATTTATTTCGCTGTTTTTTGTAGTTTATGTACAATCATCTGTCTATCTCTCTTCACCCATGAAGAACAATGCCAGTGTTCCGGGGCCGGAATGAGAACCAATGGTGGGGCCCACATAGTTGATGAGGAAGCTGTCCATGCCAAAACGCGCCTTTACCAAGTCTCTCACCAGTTCCGCCGCAGGCAGATCATCACCGTGGCTGATGAAAACAATATCGTTCTGGTCACGGTAGGATCCCATCTTCTCCTCCATGTAATCCACCAGTGCATGCAGAGATTTCTTACGTCCTCTTACCTTACCGATGACAATCAGATGTCCATCGTTATCTACATGAAGCTCGGGTTTGATACCGGCCAGTGTTCCTACAAATGCCGTAGCCTTGCTGACACGTCCGCCGCGGTAGAGGTGATACAGATCATCCACGGTAAATACATGTACCAGATGCAGACGATTATTCTTCACCCACTCTGCCACTTCTTCCATGGATTTGCCCTGATCTCTCAAAGTCACTGCCTTGTGGACCAGCAGTCCCTCTCCCAGAGAAGCGCACAGACTGTCGATCACGATGATCTTGCAATCGGGCTGTTCCTCCATGATCTCATCCGCCGCGATCCGCATGCTGTTGTAAGTTCCGCTCAATCCGGAGGAGAAAGCGATACAGAGGATCTCTTTATTTTCTTTCAGATATTCCGTAAAATGAGCCTTTGCCTCCTCAGGGTTGACCTGGGATGTAGTCGGCATCTTGCCCTGTCTCATCAATGCATAGAATTCTTTTTCGGGAAGTTCCTGTCCTTGTCCGTAAGTCACACCATCCATGATATAGCTAAGGTTCATGCATCCAAGATCATGTTCCTTCAGATACTCTACCGGCAGATCAGCAGTACTGTCTGTAACGATTTTAAACATTGGTTACCCTCCTGATGCTATCAATTTTTCCTAAGCATACATCAAAAGGGCACCCATTTCAATTTTCGCTGACAAAAGTGATACATTTTGTCACATTTTTCTGGTTCCTGGCATTCTTCCACGGAAGAAACGATTTCTCATTTTTGCTCTGTCAAAAGGAATCAGCGGATACAGATAGCTTTGTCCGGAGATTGTCTTATTCGTAAGGAGCGCCAGCGCAAATATAATAAGTCCGGCAATATAACCCCATATTCCGAAAAGCTGTGTCAAAATCAGATTGAGGATCCGCATAAATTTCAAGGCATAACCCAATTCATAATTAGCCTGCGTGTAATTAGCAATGGCCACAAATGCCATGGCAAGCATAACCTCACTGGAGAACCACCCACTCTCCACCGAAAATTCTCCCAGCACCAGCGCCGCCATGACACTCAAGGGAGTACTCAGCATATTCGGTGTGTTGACCGCCGCCAGCCGCAGTCCGTCAATGGCCAGCTCCAACAGTAAAAACTGCAGGATCAGAGGCACATTGGGATCCTCTTTCAGAATAATAAATTCCAGATTCTCTGGGATCCACATCCGATGATTCATAAGGAGCAGATATGTGGGTGTCACGAAATACGTGAGCAGTGCGATCAGGAAACGGGTCAGACGCAGATACGTTCCGGTGACCGGCGGAAAGTAATAATCATCCGCCTCTTCCACCACATCAAAGATCGTGGTGGGCAGGATCATGGCAGAAGGGGAATTGTCCACCAGGATCACCAGATTGCCTTCCAGCACCTGGGCTGCCGCCGTATCCGGCCGCTCCGTGTATTTGAACTTCGGAAACGGATTGTACCACTTCCGCTGGTACAGACATTCCGCCAGGCTTTCCTGATTCATGGCCAGAGCATCCACCTGAATGGAACGGATCCGTTCCCGGATCTGCGTAAGAAGTTTCGGATCCACACGGCTCTCCATATAACACAGTACGATATCTGTTCTGGAATTCTCCCCGGCATTAAGCATTTCCATATGAAGATCCGTACTACGGATCCTGCGGCGGATCAATGCTGTATTGAATACCACTGTCTCCACGAAGCCGTCCTTGGACCCCCGGAGTACCTTGTCCTTGTCCGGCTCCTCCACCCCTCTGGTGGGATAGGTTCTGGCATCGATCAACACCGCCTTTTCATAACCGTCCAATAACAGGACAAAGACGCCGGACAGCAAAGCTCCCAGTATTTTCTCCCAGGTATCGTCCAGATCCACCTCCACGTAGGGAATCGCGATTTTGGACATCTCATGGGCATCCTTTGGGAAGTCCTCCGCCTTCAGATCCATCAGATACTGTAATATTTTCTGCATCAGTTCATCCTTGCAGAAACCATCGATCAGATACATGCAGGCATCGGTGTCACCGAGACGGATCACCCGGTGAATAATATCGAAATTGGTTTCCAGTCCCATCAGTTCATCCACATACTGCATATTCTGCTGAAGCTTTTCCGATATTCTGACGAGCTTTGGTTGTTTGTTCTGTGGCATAAAAAATCCCCCTTGGGTCTATGATCTAAATTTCATCATGTCCCATTCGGGGGATTTTATTCTGCTATTTTGTTGTTTTACCTGTTACTTCGTGGTGCTTCCGAAGCCGCCGTTACGGATTCCTTCTGCATCATCATCTTCCGTGATGCCATACTGCATAAAGATTCCCTGTGCAAATCCGGTTCCCGCAGGAACCTCCACGGTCTTGCCTTCATTGGAATCATTGGTGATCTTCATGAAGATATGTCCTTCATTATCTGAAAAGAAATAGTCACTGTCAATGATGCCCACGGTATTGTTCATCTGCAAACGGTATTTAAAGCCCAGTCCGCTTCTCGGATAAATCTGTAATACCCAGTCCTCCTTCATTTCAGCACGAATGCCGGTAGGAATCTTGATGGTCTCTCCCGGGGCCAGGGTAAAGGCAAACGGTGCGAAGAAATCATAGCCTGCGCTTCCTTTCGTGGCTCTCCTGGGAAGTTTTAAATTTTCATACATTTCCTTGATCTGTGCTTCCGTATACTGAGGATATCCCTCCTGCATGGCAGTCAAAAACTGCCCCGGACTTACAAAATGAAATTTTGCTATTCTGTGCATTGTCTGTTCTTTCCTTTTTCTTCTTACATTACCGGCTGAAACCAGCCGCTTCCTATGCGTAATCCCTGCAGTGCAATACCGGCACCCGTCTATGGTCACTGGCCAGGGTCTTCTTCACATCGATCACCCGCTGGTTCTTACTGCCCTTCCACAGGAGCTTTACATCTTTTTCCTCCACATGGAATTCACCGTCTACTACCACATCCACATACTGCATCACCGGCAGATCACAGATGTCTTCCCAGCTGTCCCCGGTGTACATCCAGATCGTTTTCGTGGGATATTTTTCCCGGATTTCACTCATGAGGTCTCTGACATCCGCCCGGTTCACGGGATGCATCGGATCTCCGCCGGAAAAGGTAATACCGGAAATGTACGGCTTTTCCAACTGTTCGAAGATCTCCTGTTTTGCGCTTTCGTCAAATAAGAGTCCTCCGTCAGGGTCCCAGGTAATAGGATTCTGGCATTCCTTGCAGCAATGGTTGCAGCCTGCCACCCACAGTACGACCCGCAGACCATCGCCGTTCAGCATATCGTCCTTGGTTATATTATGATATCTCATTTATCTGTCCATCCTGTCTCTACATACTTTTCCGCTCTGCGATCTCCGCCATCTTGGCATCGTTCAGTCTTGTATCTCCATGTACTCTGGAGTAAGACAGATAGCCGTTCATACGGTCGATCTTGGTCAGATTCCGGCTGCCGCAGACAGGACATACATCCATTTCCAGTTCCTGATGGCCACAGTCGTCGCAGTAAGCCAGAGACAGATTTACACCCTCGTAGAAGCCCATATCCATGGCTCTGTGGATCAGTGTCTTGATGGCTTCGGTATTGTAATCAATGGGATATTTTACATACTGGATCTTACCGCCGTTGCTCAGATCCCAGAAACGGTTCTCCAGATCCTGTTTCTGGATCGGCGTAATATCCTCTGTCACATGGCAATGGAAGCTGTTGCTGACATATTCTCGGTCGGATACACCCTCGATAATACCGTATTTTTCACGGAACTGCTTGACCTGAAGACCGCACAGATTCTCCGCTGGGGTTCCGTAGATGGCATACAGATTGCCGTCCTCTTCCTTGTACTCGGAGATCTTCTGGTTGATATGCTCCAGAACTTCTACCGCAAATGCACCGTCTTCCACCAGTGATTTGCCGTTGTACAGTTCCTGCAGTTCATTTAATGCCGTAATGCCGAAGCTGGCCGTAGCGGATTTCAGTAACGGTTTGATCTTGTCTGTCAGCTTCAGATGTCCACCCAGGAAACCGCCCTCGCAATATGCCAGAGGATTCGTGGACGCACGCATTTCTCCCAGATAAGCATAGGTCCGGATATGCAGCTGACGGATCAGTTCCAGATAATAATCCAGCACTTCATAAAAGTCTTTGCTTTCTTTTCTTGCCTTGGCCAGAATCATAGGCAGATGCAGGGATACCGCACCGATGTTGAAACGTCCCACAAATACCGGCTGGTCCTTGTCATCTGCAGGATGCATGCCGCCTCTCTCATACCATGGAGACAGAAATGCTCTGCATCCCATGGGAGATACGATCTTGCCATACTGCTTGTACATGCTTGCCACATAGCCCTTGCCGGTAAGACTCAGCCAGTCGGGATACATGGTCTTGGCAGAGCATTCCACACCTGCCTCGAAAACATCCTCCAGCGGCTTTCCGGGGCCGTGCAGATTCTCATCATATAAGAATACGATCTTAGGGAACAATACAGGCTTCTTGTGGTCCTTTTTGCCCTGTCCCTTTCTGCGGACATCCAGCATGGTAATAGTCGCCATCTTTGCAAATTTACCGGTGCCGGTTCCTGCGGTCACGGTAATAAACGGATAATCACCACGGCTGCTGGCCACAGTATTGAACTTGTACTCCCACCCCTGGAAACCCTGTTCAAATTCTTTCTGGACATCTGCCAGTGCCTCTGCTTCCGCCACATCTGCGGCAATACCCAGACGCTCATATTTTGCCAGCGCTCTGTTATAAGACTTCTCCGCATACGGCTCCAGGATCAGATCCACGCTGGGTACGGTGAATCCGCCGTACTGCTGGCTGGCTGCACTTAAAACGATATCGCCGATAACATCAAACGCCACATCCAGTGTCTTCGGCTCATTGTACCAGATATTGCCCATCTCAAATCCGCCGGTCAGTACACTCTGCACGTCGAACAGACAACAATTCATGGTATCTCTTCTGGCGGACATGTCATGGACATAAATATAACCGTCCCGGCAGGCCTGGATCTCTTCCGTGGTCAGGAAGAACTTCTGGTACAGTTCCTTGTTCAGCTGATTGAAGATCAGGCTGCGCTTGGTGGATACCAGTGCGGAATCCGTGTTGGCATTTTCCTTGTCTCCGATGTACATGATGGACTGGCTCTTTTTGTAGACATCATCCAGCATCCGTACAAAATCCTGCTTATAGTTACGATAATCGCGGTAGCTTTTTGCGACGACCGGTTTTACCTGCTCTAAGGCACTTTCCACAATATTGTGCATAATGGGAATGGGTACTTCATCCACTTCCAGTTCATTTACTTTTTCTACCACATACCGGCAGATCTGCTCTTTTTCTTCTCTGGTGAATTTTGTCAGGGCACGGTACGCACTCTTGCCTACAGCGCTGATCACCTTCTGTACATTAAAAAGCTCTTTGCTCCCGTCCTTTTTAACGACGTAGATCTCTCTGTCCGGTCTGAACTTTTTGCCATAATCTTCATTTTCTTCATGGGCATGTTCAAAATTACTGCTCATCTTTCTCTTCCCTTCATCCGATAATCCCCGGCTGTTGCCCGGATTTACTGTATTCCCCTCACTTACGATAACGTTTGTAGATACCATATATGGTATCCGTAGTCATCAAAAAGCAATATATTGTGGGTGCTATGTACCAGTATAAAAAAGAATCCCTGGCTTGTCAACGAGGGATCCCTTAGAAAACTATACAAAAAAAATTTCAAATTTTAGGTAACTTTTTATTCCGCCTCCTGTGACTGTTCCCGTAAAATATCTGAAAGCCACTGTACATAGCGCTTTTGTACCGCTTCCGGCGCTACGATACGGGCCCCCTGTCCGATACCGGCCAGCCATCCGAAGAACTGTCCGCTGACCGCCACCTTTGCCCGGATCCGGAACACTTCCTCCGACATGGGACGGATATCCGTCTCCCTTCCGAAGCGGTCCAGTACCACGCCGGTCAGGCGCACCGGAAACTCCATGGTCACCACGCTCTCCTCTCCGGCAAACATGCCGAAGGTCTGGTTCGTATAGGAGGTCACATCGATCTGTGAAAACTGTTCCACTCCTTCTCTGGGCAGATCCGTCACTTCCGCCTGTCCCATCTTGTCCACACGGTAATGCTTGATCACTCTGTCTTCACTGTCGTAGGCGGCCAGATAATAATTTTCCTCCCGCCAGATCAGGGCCCAGGGACTGACGCATTTGTTGCCGTTTGGTCTGGGCACCAGCTGCTTTTTAAGATTCCAGTCCAGGTAGACAAAAGAGATCTGCTTATTTTCCTGAATAGCCCGGTGGATCGCATCAATGCTGTAATAAATGCTCTCATTCTCCGTCTTGACTCTTCCGGCCACATAGACCTGTCGCTGCAGTTTACCGGCATCGTTTTTCCCGGCGATCTGCTCCAGCTTCCGGATCAGTTCTCTGGATTTTTTCGTGGTGATAAACCGGGAAGACTGTACCGCGTCCACCAGCAGCTTTAATTCCGGAAGTTCAAACTCCCGGCTGCCCAGATAATATCCGCCTCCCAGTCTGCTCTGCACCTGCACCACATCATAACCGAAATCCGCAAGACATTCCATATCGTTGTAGATACTCTTGCGCTCTGCATGGATTCCCTGATTTTCCAGATATTTGATGATATCCGGTGTGCTCATTGGATGGTTTTCATCCGTGTTCTCCCGCAACATCTTGATCAGATATAAAAGTTTTAATTTCTGTCCCGAAGATTTTGCCATGGATTATTCTTCTGTCTGTTTCTTTTCCTCTGCTGCATTCTTTTTCTTGCGCAGAGTGATTCCCAACGTAATGGCCACTGCACCTACAACCGCAATGACTGCCAGTACTACCAGATAAGATAAAAATGAATTCAAAAAGCTTACTGCCATAATGTTTTCTCCTTTTCCCGATATCTTTGTATCCCGAAACTATTGCATGTATTAGAAGTATACCAACGAAATCCCCGTATCGTCAAGTGGTCCCTTCGGATATGGCCGCCGGTGTATTTATCCATTTTCCTGTCTTAAGAAAATTTTCCGCCTGTCCGGAAGCCTTCTTTATGATCTGTTCCTCATACCCCATCATCTGAAGCAGACGGATCGCATTTCTGGTGGATGCTTTTCCCGGCAGCAGCTGATAGGGGAACAGGATATCACCGTCCCGGATCACTTCCTCAAAATGATAGTTGTCATAGTATTCCTTCAAAAGCTCCGTCATTTCAATATCATGGGTAGCGGCAAAACCAAGCGTTCCGCTCTCCGCCAGACGGATCAGGATCTGCGTTGCCGCAGCGATCCGCTCCACCGTATTGGTTCCCCGAAGCACCTCATCCACAAAACAAAGCACCGGAGTTCTCCGTTCCCCGGCCGCATCCAGGATTCGTTTCAATGACCGGATCTCCACAATATAATAGCTCTCCCCGTTTTCCATGCTGTCCCGCAGGGCCATGGAGGAAAAGATCTGAAATATCGGTGCATGATAACTTTCCGCCGCGCAGGTATGGATCGTCTGTGCCAGAACGGCATTCACCGCCACCATTTTTAAGAACGTGGATTTACCGGAAGCATTGGACCCCGTAAGCAGAATTCCTCTGTCCGCCCGGATACTGTTTTTCACCGGCTGTGACAACAGCGGATGCCAACCCTTCTTCATATGCAGAAAAGCTTTCTCCGTATCTTCTTCCAGTTTCGGAATACAGTACCCTTCCAGAGATTTCCGAAATCCGCCTACGGATATGGCCATATCCAGGTACCCGGTGATTGCAAGCATGGTTTCCACTTGTCCGGTCTTTTTCCGCAGCTTTTCCAGCATCCGGTTAAACTGAAAGATATCCAGATGCAATATCATCCGCAGATAATCCGCAAGGATATCCAGAGGATTTCCACCAATCTTTCCCTGATTTCCAGCCATGACCCAATAGGCTCCCCGCCTCAACTCCCGCAGGCTCTTCAGTACCTCCCGAAGTTCATCCAGTTCTCTCCTGTATACCGGTATTTTCTGCTTCTCCAGTTCTTCACATACATCGATCAGCCGTAATACATAAGCGAAGCTGATAATATACGGTTCGATCACTTTTTTCTCCCGAAAATATGTCATGATATGCCAGAGCATACACAAGACGATTCCTATGGTACCCATCGCAGGCTGTACGAACAATAACAGGAGAAATGGAAGGTACAGCAGATTTCCCAGCACAATCTTACGGTTGGAACGCTCCCCCAGATAATCCAGGTTATCCAGATAATCGTAGAGAGAATATTTTCCCAGATGTCCCAGCCGTTTCATCAACAGCTGGATCCTTACTTTTATATTCTCCTGCTCCTGCAGCCAGTTAACCACTTCTTCCAGATGTTCCAGTGCCTCTCTCCCGCAGGAAATATTCCGGAGCGTATAGTACAGATATTCCTCTCCCGCCGCAGAATAGGTCCGGTCGATCCGGCGAAAGACCTCGTCCATTCCCAGATCGTTCCATGTGATATCATCCAGCTGCTTCTCTTCCTTATGCCGTTCCAGATAGCTGCCCAGTCTTGCAAACCGCTCCAGTGAATATTCCTTCGGTGGTTCTTTTCCGTAATTTTCACGAAGATACTTCTTGAAAAGTTTTTCCTGATTTTTCGTCTGTATCAGCTCCTGCACTATCATAAATATAAAAAGCAAAAGCAATACGCCCGCAAATACAACAAATTCCATATTTTTTCTCACTTTTCCGGATATAAGAAGGCAGGCACCGCGCTGTGCAGTGCCCGCCCCCATATTCTGACCTGTTTTTTATATTTCTTATTTGTAAAATTCTTTATGCGACAATAAAGAACTTTAACAGGAAGATCAAGGATAATACATAGGTAAGTACGGATACGTCCTTAGCTTTACCGGTAAATACCTTGATAACGGTATAGGTGATCAGACCGATACCGATGGCATGTCCGATAGATCCGGAGATCGGCATGGCGATCATCATCAGAGCCACGGGAAGCGCCTGGCAGATGTCATCAAAATCTACATTCTTAAGACCTGCTACCATAAGGACACCCACATAGATCAATGCGGAAGAGGTAGCTGCCGCAGGAATGATACCGGCGATGGGTGCGATGAAGATACATGCAAGGAACATAATACCGGTGGTCAGTGCGGTCAGACCGGTGCGTCCGCCTGCTTCCACACCGGAGGCAGACTCTACGAAGGTGGTAACGGTGGAAGTACCGGTTACGGAACCTGCCAGAGTGCCTACTGCATCAGACAAAAGTGCCTGCTTCATGTTAGGCATTTTTCCATCCTTATCCAGCATTCCCGCACGGCTTGCGGTTCCTACCAGAGTACCGATAGTATCAAACATATCAATGATACAGAATGTAACGATCAGAGTAATTGCAGTAAACCAGCCAATCTGTGCAAATCCCTGGAAGTTAAACTTAAACAGTGTAGTGGACGCCATATCTCCGAAGGCCGGTACGAAGGATGCAGTTGCCAGAGAAGCAAAGGGATTGGTTCCTAAAAAGATAGCTTCTCCTGCCCAGTAGATGATGCTGGAGATCAGCATACCCAGTAATACAGCACCCTTAACACCTCTCTGTGCCAGAACAACAATGGCAAACAGACCTACGAACATGGTGACAACGGACAGAACCATTGCGGAATAACCGGAACCCATATTGGTCTTAGCCAGTGAAGGTGTCAGTGCACCGAAGAAGTCTCTCATAGCATAGAAAGGTCCGCCGTTCTCGGAATAGATACCTGCATTGGATCCTACACCGATGTTTAACAGCATCAGACCGATGGCCGGTGCGATACCGAGACGTACGCCCAAAGGAATGGCATCCACGATCTTCTCACGGATATTCAGCACGGAGAGGATCAGGAATACAATACCTTCCACCAGAACAATACACAAGGCAGCCTGGAAGGATGCCACATAGGTCATGCCGGTCAGGGCTACGATATTGGTTACTACGACTGCAAAAAAGCTGTTCAGTCCCATGCCGGGTGCCATGGCAAAAGGCTTGTTTGCCAGAAATGCCATTACGATGGTACCGATGGCGGATGCAATACAGGTTGCCAGGAAAACACCGTTCCACAGCTCCGGCATGGTATCCTTGCCAAAACCGGTCAGCAGGTTCGGATTCAGGGCTATGATATAAGCCATGGTCATGAACGTGGTCAGTCCGGCAATGATCTCTGTCCTTGCGGTGGTGTTGTTTTCCTTCAGTTTGAAGATTTTTTCTAACATCTTTTCCCTCCTAAGTATTCTGGGAGCCATGCGGGGAGCTCCGTTCTATGTCTTCTGAGTTATTTTTCTTACTCAGTCAACAGTCTCTTTACGATCTTCTCGCATTTTGTGTAAATACGTTCCGGATTCTCTCCCACATTAAATTCTCCGTTACGATACAAAATCTTGCCGCCGATCATGGTCATGCAGACATTGGACTTGCTGCCGCTGTAAACCAGATTCTTGGGGATGTTGTGAATGGGATGCATATTGGGCTGGTGCAGATCGATCATAATAAGATCTGCATATTTTCCCTTTGCAAGAACATCTGCGCGGTTCAGGCGCATTGCCTTGGCACCGTTCACCGTTGCCATCTTCAGTACCTCCACGGCATCCATGCTGGACGCATCCTTCTCTAACAGTTTGCTTAAGCCGGTGACTAAGAACATCTCCCGGAACATGTCCAGACAGTTATTGCTGGCCGGTCCATCGGTTCCAATGGCTACCGGGATCTTGTGCCGCACATAGTCGGCAATGGGTGCAATGCCGCTGGCCAGTTTCGTGTTGGAGCCGGGATTCGTGATCACATACATCCGATGTCTGCGGAAGACATCCATATCCTGTTCCGTCACATGAACGCAGTGGAAACCTCCTCCGCCAAAATCAAACATTCCCAGAGAGTCTAAGAACATGGGCGGTGTCATTCCGTAGCGAGCCTTACACTCTTCCACTTCCTTCTCCGTCTCGGAGATATGGGCATATACCGGTGTCCGGTAATGATGTGCCATTTCCGACACTTTCCAGAGCAGTTCCTTGGAACAGGTATATTCCGCATGAAATCCCAGCTGGTAACTGATCAGGGAATTCTTCTTATTCCATTTTAAAAACTCCTCTTCTACCTGTTTTGGAGAAGAACTGAAATTATTCAGTCCGGATACCAGTACACAACGCATTCCGGTGTCCAGACAGGCCTCAGCAATAGTATCCGGTGTCAGGTACATATCGAAAATGGAAGTCACTCCTGAGGTCAAGTATTCCAGCACTGCCAGTCTGGTCAGTTCATAGATGTCCTCACCGGTCAGTTTTGCTTCCAGAGGAAATACCTGCTTGTTCAGCCACTGATCCAGAGGCAGGTCATCTGCCATGGAGCGCAGGAAAGTCATACCGGAATGGGTATGTGCATTTTTAAATCCGGGCATCAGAAGGTTTCCCTTGCAATCCAGTTCGATATCCCACGCAATTCTGGGGAACTGGGATTTGTCCCATTCCTCCGCAAGTTCTTTCTGTTCCGCCACATAGGCGATCTTGTCGTTTTTTACCCATACTTCACCATAGAAGACTTCTCTGCCGGGTTCCATGGTGAGAATTCGTGCATTATATAATCTGATATTCATCTGATTGCATCTCCTCCAAATCCAAAGGGAAGTAATTCTTTTAAGGTATAGCGTTGATAATCCTGTTCACTATTTACCACGTAGATCACAAAATCATCCCTGCAAAATTCCTGCATCACCTGTCTGCAGATACCGCATGGATACGCATATTCCACCGGTGCCTCTCCGGATATTCCTCCGGCAATGGCAATGGCTGTAAATTCCCGTTCTCCCTCGCTGACCGCCTTGAAAAAGGCGGTACGCTCCGCACAGTTCGTAGCTCCGTAAGAAGCGTTTTCAATATTACCGCCAAGGTATCTGTGTCCATCCGCAGTCAGTAGTGCCGCTCCCACCGTATAACCGGAATAAGGAGCATATGCCAGTTTTCTGGCTTCCAATGCCTGGCTGACCAATGCCTTTTCTTCTGTCTCCTGGATCATCCGCATCTCCTTTTTCTCTGTGTCTATACAAATTTCTTCACAGATTCCGTTACCAGCTTCTTGAATCTGGGAGCTGCCATATCCGCAGCTTCCTGTACTTCCTCATGATTCAGAGGCTGATCTGTCATTCCCGCCGCCAGATTACTGATACAGGAGATGCCACAGATCCGCATTCCCATGTGGTTGGCAGCAATTGCTTCCACCACTGTGCTCATGCCTACTGCGTCACAGCCAAGTGTCCGGAGCATACGGATCTCTGCCGGAGATTCGAAGGATGGGCCGGTCAGCTGGGTATAAATACCCTCCTGTAAATAGATACCGTTCTCCTTTGCGGTCTCACGGATGATCTGCTGTAAGTCCTTGTCATACACATGGCTCATATCCGGGAAACGCAGTCCCAGTTCATCCATGTTGGCACCGATCAGAGGATTGGGGGCAAACACGGAAATATGATCTCTGATCAGCATCAGGTCACCGGCATGGAAAGAAGTATTCACACCACCTGCCGCATTGGTCAGAAACAGAATCTCAGCGCCTAACAGTTTCATCAGTCTGGTGGGCAGTACCACATCCGTCACATCATAACCTTCGTAGTAATGTACTCTTCCCTTCATACACACCACAGGAATCTCATCGAGATAACCGAAGATAAATTTACCGGCATGCCCCGGTACGGTGGAAACAGGAAATCCCTCGATCTCCGCATAAGGGATCTCTGTCACCACACGGATCTGTTCCGCATAATCGCCCAGGCCCGATCCCAAAACGATCGCCACCTTAGGTACAAAATCCGTCTTTTTTCTCACACACTCATAACAGTTCTGTAATTTTGCATATACCTGATTCATCTATATCCTCCGTTTAGCCGTATTTTCATGCAATTTAGCAAATATTCTTCCTGTTTTTCAGAAAAATAAAGCAAAGTCAACAAAGGTATTATACAAAATGCACGGGAAAAAAGCAATGGAAAGCTAACATCCCATACAATTTCTCCGTGCTTCGCACTCTCGAAATTGTAACCCACATTCGCATTTCGGACTATCGTTCTCCCTGCTCATGTGTATTTACTCCCCTCATAGAAAGTCTGCTTTGCCTGCAGGCAGTCTCGCAGACTTTCCATGGGTGGGTTATGGAATCATATAATAATACAAACCATGCCACCGTTGCTGTCGTTGACGATCTTCTGCATGGTATCCTGGAGTTTCAGCTGGCTCTCTTCTCCGATGGAAGCAACTTTCGTGGTGATGCCGTCATCCACCAGCTGTTCCACAGTCTTGCCGAAGATATTAGTCTCCCAGATACCGTGCTCCGCCTCCGCCTGATCGATAAAATGGATCAGATCCTGAGCCTGCTGTTCTGTGCCCACGATGGGAGCGATCTCTGTCTCGATATTTGCGCGGATCATATGTATGGAGGGGCTGCTGGCCTTGATTTTGACACCAAACTTGTTGCCATGGCGGATCAATTCCGGTTTCTCCAGTGCAATGTCTTCTCTGTCCGGAGTCACAACGCCATAGCCTTTGATCTTCACCATGGACAATGCATCCTGCACCTTCGTATATTCCTTTTTCATTTCTGCCAACTCTTTTAGTTTATTCAACAGTTGGTATTCATCCTCTACGTTCTCTCCTAACATTCCTGAAAGCATTTCGTAATAATACCTGTCGTCGATTCCTACCTGTACCGGAACAATACCGTTCCACAACTGCACCGGCTCCATCTTGCAGCTTTGAATATAATCTCCCTGCAATTCCACAGGGTGTCCCGCCACATCCCGAATCCGGTCATAGCTGTTCATCAATTCCCGGATCTGTCTTAACAGGTCCTGTTTTACCGCATGATCCACCGGAAGCATATCCATCCATTTCGGGAAATAAAATTCCACTGCTGTCAGAGGAAATTCATACAGGATTTTTTCCAGAAGGCGATTAATATCTTCCTTTTTCAGTTGCTCGCAGTTCACCGGCATCACGGCCACATCGTATTTCTTCCCGATTTCCTCCGCTACCTGTCTGGTCTCCTCGGAATAAGGTTTCTGGCTGTTCACCAGCACAAGGAAGGGTTTTCCGGACTTTTTCAGCGCCAGGATTGTCTTCTCTTCCGCTCCCAGATAATTGCTTCTGGGAAGTTCCCCGATACTGCCGTCCGTAGTGATTACAAGACCGATGGTGGAATGATCCCGCATGACTTTATCCGTGCCGATCTCTGCCGCCTGGGTAAACGGAATCTCTTCCTCCGACCAGGGAGTCTTCACCATGCGCTCCGCATCTTCTTCCATGTGTCCCGCCGCACCGTCGATCATATATCCCACACAGTCGATCAGCCGTACCGATACTTCAATATCATCGTTCAGTCGCACCTTTGCCGCTTCGTTGGGAATAAACTTTGGCTCCGTAGTGGTAATGGTCTTACCTCCCGCGCTCTGAGGCAGTTCATCCTGCGCCCGCATTCTGGCATGTTCATCCTCCATATAGGGCAGCACCATTTCATCCATAAAGCGCTTGATAAATGTAGACTTTCCGGTCCTCACCGGTCCCAGTACCCCTATGTAGATTTCCCCTCCCGTCCTTTGTTGTATATCCCGATACAGATCGTATGTATTCACTGCATAGTCCATAAAAATACCTCCTGCCATTGGTGTTATATGTATATGCAGGCGGTATGCAATTATGAATTAACTGGAAAGTTAGTGAAACGTCCCCGTAGCCCGCATTGGGGGTAAGGCCATCAGACCCACTTTCGCTTCGGAAGCAGAGCGTAGCGGTACATAAGCGAGGAAAGTACCCTCGCTAAGTACCGACGTCTGCTTAGAGTCTGCTGTCCTTACCCCCAACGTGGGCTACTGGTTTCTTGAAAAACTATTTCATTTTGTTTTGAAATTTTTAGTGGAATCGATAAACAGAACTCCCGGAGTGGCAGAAGGTCCTCAGGCAGGTGTCTGTCGGAGAGTGTTGATATTTTCTTAAGCAGCGGTGAGTAATCAGGGTGGAGCGAACACGATGTTCGCGACAGGCGGCCGGCGACATGGATGTCGCCTAGAGCCGTGCCCGTCCGGATTAGATACACTTTATCCACTGCTTTAGAAAATTCACACTCGGAGACCGATACCTGCCTGAGGGCCTTCTGCCGCTCCGGGAGTTCGTCCGGGTTGCCAATATTTATTTCACTAACTTTCCATTTAACGCAAAAACACGCTGCCTAAATCGGCAGCGTGTCCCGTTCTTATTTTTACGCCAGCATCATGCGGTCATTGGCGAATTCTCCGCCGCTGACTTCCTCGAACTTTGCCAGCAGATCCTTCACCTGAAGATTCTTCTTCTCTTCCCCAGCCACATCGTAAATCACTTTGCCTTCGTGCATCATGATCAGGCGATTGCCGTGAACGATGGCATCCTTCATGTTGTGAGTTACCATCATGGCGGTCAGCTGATTCTCTGCGATGATCTTGTCGCTGATCTCCAGTACCTTGGCTGCGGTCTTGGGATCCAGTGCTGCGGTATGTTCATCCAGCAGAAGGAGCTTGGGCTGCTTCAATGCTGCCATAAGCAGTGTGATGGCTTGACGCTGACCACCGGATAACAGCCCCACCTTGCTGGTCATACGGTCTTCCAGTCCCAATCCAAGAGTCTGCAGCTTCTCGCGGAATAACTCTCTGTCCTCTCTGGAAACACCCCAGCGAAGGGTTCTCTTCTCACCGCGACGTAACGCAATCGCCATGTTCTCTTCGATATCCATGGTAGCTGCGGTTCCCGTCATGGGATCCTGGAATACTCTTCCCAGATATTTTGCTCTCTTGTGTTCTGGCAGGTTCGTAATATCCGTACCATCAATGATGATCTTGCCGGAATCGATGGGCCATACGCCGGCGATGGCATTCAGCGTGGTGGACTTACCCGCGCCGTTACCACCAATGATCGTCACGAAATCCCCGGGATTCAGATTTAAGTTTACTCCATTCAAGGCCACCTTCTCGTTGATGGTGCCTCTGTTAAATACTTTATGTACGTCCTGTATCTCCAATGCGTAAGCCATTACTTTGACGCTCCTTTCCGAAGTGTTCTCTTCTCCTTCAAGTAAGGAATTGCCAGGAAAATGGCAACTACGATAGCGGAGAACAATTTCATATCCTCTGAAGGCATCTTCAGCCACAGTACGAACTGATATACCATATAGTAGATCACAGCACCCAGAATTACAGATGCCAGAGTAAATGCAAAAGCAAGTTTTCTCTTGCTGGCGAACTTACCGAACAGCACCTCACCGATAATAACAGCTGCCAGACCGATGACAATGGCTCCACGTCCCATATTGACATCCGACGCCCCCTGGAACTGCCCATACAGCGCACCACACAGACCTACCAGACCGTTGGAGATCATCAGTGCCAGCACCTTGATAAAGTTGGTATTGATGCCCTGTGCTCTCGCCATATTGCTGTTACAGCCCGTAGCACGGATAGCATGTCCCTGTTCTGTTCCAAAGTACCAGTACATCACAGCGATCAGTGCCAGTAAAAATACGATCATTCCCAGGAAAAAGAGAAGTCTGCTCACCGAACCATCCGTCACATAACGCAAAGATACCACCAGCGGATAATTATCTACGCTGACCGGCTGGTTTGCTTTGCCCATGATATTCAGATTAATGGAATACAGGGAGATCTGCGTCAGAATACTTGCCAGAATTCCGGGGATTCCCAGTGCGGTGTTCAACAGTCCCGTTACCATACCTGCCAATGCTCCGGCCAGGAAAGCAATGGGCAGCGTAGCTATAGGAGAAACTCCCGCACGAATCAGCATAACGGATACCGCAGCACCTGTTGCAATGGAACCATCCACAGTCAGATCCGCGAAATCCAGCAGGCGGAAGGTAATATACACTCCCAGTGCCATGACTCCCCAGATCATTCCCTGTGCTATCGATCCCGGCATTGCCCTGAACAGGGAAAGGGGATTCAGTGACATAAAGTAAGACATTTCTTTTTCCTCCTAAAACTCCAGATAGGGATATCGCTGTTATGCGCTATCCCTATCGAAGTATATTTTGTTAGAACCGTACTTAAATACCTGTATAACTCTTACTGAATTGCTACGTAATCATCGGGAACGGTGATACCCAGTTCCTCACAGATCTTGGCATTGTACTTCTTGGTAACATTGGGAGCATAACGTACATCCATAGTAGTGATGTCTGCGCCCTCAGCCAGGATCTCGTAAGCCATCTCACCGGTAGCATATCCCAGATCGTAATAGCTGATGGATAAGGTTGCTACGCCACAGCCGTTGCAGATACCCTCTTCACCTGCAATAACAGGGATCTTAGCGGGAGCTACGACATTATATACAGTCTCGGTTACGGATGCCAGTGTGTTGTCGGTAGGGATGTACAGAACATCGCACTCGCCTGCGGCAGCCGTGGTAACGGACTGTACTTCGTTGGTATCGGCGATAGCATACTCTTTATATGCAATACCATCTTTGTCCAGAGCAGCCTCAAACAGCTGGATCTGATACAGAGAGTTAGCTTCTGCGGAGCAATATAACAGACCAACCTGCTTTACATCCGGGAACAGTTCCTTTAACATAGCTTCCTGCTCTTCAATAGGAGCCAGATCAGAAGTACCGGAAATATTTCTGCCGGTAGCACCGGACCAGTCGGAGATCTCCAGTGCGGTAGCATAATCCGTTACGGAAGTACCTAAGATGGGGATCGTGGTGGTAGCTGCTGCTGCACTCTGTAAAGGAGAGGTTGCATTGGCAAGGATCAGATCCACACCATCAGATACGAACCCATTACAGATGGTAGCTGCGGTGGTCTGCTCACCCTGTGCATTCTGCAGATCAAATTTTACATTATCACCAAGCTTTTCTTTTAAAGCATCCTGGAATCCCTGGGTTGCTGCATCCAGAGCTTCATGCTCAACCAGCTGGCAGATACCGATGTTATATACCTTACCATCTGTGGAAGCGGCACTAGTAGCTGCTGCTTCACTCTGAGCTGTACCGGTAGCTGCTGCGGTGGAAGCAGTTCCGTTATCGGTGCTGCCACAACCTGTCAGGACAGATGCTGCCATTACTGCGGTAAGTACTACAGATAATAATTTCTTTTTCATAATAAATGTCCTCTTTTCTGCGGATCTTACGATCTGCTTACTGTAATGCGCAGACGCTTTACCCCGTCAAAGCGTTGCACTGATAAATATCATAACCCATAAAAGGACATTCGTCAATCAAAATTCATCGATGCTTTGAATAATAATGATCTAATTTTTAGATATTATCTTTTTTCACCACATCTCCGGGTCTTTTGAAGATATGTCCAGCAGGGATCACCCCTCTGACACAGGAAGTAGGATACACGTTGGAATTGCGTCCGATGACTGTTCCGGGATTCAGTACGCTGTTGCAGCCCACTTCTACATGGTCTCCCAACATGGCCCCCATCTTCTTCAGCCCGGTTTCAATCTTCTCTTCTCCGTTCTTTACAACCACCAGCGTCTTGTCGCTCTTCACGTTGGAAGTAATGGAACCGGCCCCCATATGGGACTTGAAGCCCAACACACTGTCTCCCACATAATTATAATGAGGCACCTGTACTTTATTGAACAGAACCACGTTCTTAAGTTCCGTGGAATTGCCAACTACCGCGCCTTTACCCACAATGGCATTGCCACGGACAAAGGCACAGTGACGGACCTCCGCTTCTTCATCAATGATCAGCGGACCGTTCAGGCAGGCGGTAGGAGCTACCTTTGCGTTCTTTGCCACCCAGATATCCTCGCCTCTTTTTTCATAAATTTCTTCCGGCAGTCTCTTACCCAGTTCCAGAATAAAATCGTGGATTCTGGGAAGCACCTCCCAGGGATATTCTGCCTCGGTGAACAGATCTGCCGCAATGGTCTCCTTCAGATCATACAGATTCTCAATCGTAATATTTTCCATGATAATTTCTCCTCATCTTTATTCCTTATTTTTGGCATTGGATTGCTTTGTCTTCTTCTGATAAAATTCTTCTGTAGCCTGGAACTGTCTCCATAGCACTCCCTGATTGTTCAGGCTGCGCACAGCGGTAGTTCGCCTTCCCACAAAATCCGTCAGCTTTCCCATGTACTCTTCCGGTGTGATCACACCATCCGCCACCATGGTAAGCCCCTTTTCCCAACTGGCCGTCAGTGCCGGATTTAAAAGTGGTCTTATGGAATCCGATACCACGTCATAGATCATCTCTCCCATCTGGGTGGGAGTCAGCACCTGGGTCTTCTTGTTCAGTGCCAGATATTCGATATTCACCAGTTTCTTCAGGATCTCCGCTCTCGTGGCGCTGGTGCCGATGCCGCTTCCCTTGATCTGGGCCCGCAGTTCTTCGTCCTCGATAAACTGGCCCGCATTTTCCATGGTCAGGATAATGCTTCCCGAAGTGTAACGCTTGGGTGGCGAAGTCTCGCCCTCCTTGATCTCATAGGTATCCGCAGTCAGAGAATCTCCTTTTTTCAGATGCATCAGCAGATTGGTAAGCTCTGCATCACATTTTTCATCAGCGCTTTCATTCTCATTCTCTTTATCTTCCTTCGGTGCCGTATTCTCCTTCTTAAAAGAGAAGTTCGCCACCTTCAGATACCCTTCCTGTACCAGTACCTTAAAGCTGGCAAAAAAGTTTTCTTCCTTTACCTTCACTGTCAGAGAGAACTTCTGATAGACTGCCGGAGGATAGAAAATACTCAGGAACCGGCGTACAATGACCTCGTACACTTTTGCCGCCGTAGGGGCCAGACCTGCCAGATTGTTCAGTCCCTGTCCCGTTGGAATGATGGCATAATGATCCGTGATCTGCTTATCATTCACGTAACGTGTCTTCGCAATATTCTTATAGGTCCCCTGCTCTAACACTTCTTTGGCAAAAGGAGTGGCCAGAGCATAGCTGCGTAAGCCACCGATATTCTTGTGGATTTCCTTTGCCACCGCCGTAGACAGGACTCTGGCATCCGTTCGGGGATAAGTGGTCATCTTTTTCTCATACAGTTCCTGTACGATCCGCAAAGTCTCATCCGGGCTGATCTTAAAGTATTTGGAACAGTCATTCTGTAACTCCGCCAGATTGTACAGAAGCGGTGCATTCTTGTTCTCTTTTTTCTTCTCAATGCCGGTGACAGTCACCGGGCCTGCCGGTTCTGCGGTAAGCTCTGCGATCAAACGCTCGGCATCCTCTTTTTTCTTGAAGCCATTCTCTTTATACAGTGCCGGAGAATTATAATATTTCGAGCCTTCCACTGCTCTCCACTCTGCAGTAAAGGGCTTCTCCTGTAATTTAAAATTACCGATCACCCGGTAAAAGGGAGTCTTGGTGAACGAACGGATCTCCCGCTCTCTGTTCACGATCATTCCAAGGACACAGGTCATGACACGACCCACAGAAATCACTGCCCGGTCTCTTTTGAGATACCCTTTTACCGTGTTGCCGTATTTTAACGTCAGGGCTCTGGAAAAATTGATACCCATGAGATAATCTTCCTTGGCCCGCAGATAGGCAGCATTTCCCAGATTGTCGTAGGCTGAGAGATCTTTTGCCTCCCGGATTCCACGTAAGATCTCTTCCTCCGTCTGGGAGTCGATCCATACACGTTTCCGTTCCTTGTCCTGTACGCCCGACATCTGCTCCACCAGACGATAGATGTATTCTCCCTCTCTTCCGGAGTCGGTGCAGACATAAATTGTCGTAACATCCGGCCGGTTCAGCAGGGAACTTACGATCGTATACTGTTTTTTCGCACTTTCAATGACTTCGTATTTGAATTCCGTCGGTAGAAAAGGCAGGGTGTCAAAGCTCCATCTCCGGAACTTTTCATCATACACCTCCGGATAACTCATGGTCACCAGATGTCCCACACACCAGGTAACGATAGCCTCTTCCGATTCCAGATAGCCGTCTTTGGAACGCATATTGTATTTTAAAGCATTGGCAAATTCTCTTGCCACGCTCGGTTTCTCTGCAATAAATAAATTTTTACCCACGTAATACCATCTTTCCTGTCTTACGAGTTCTCATCCACGGAATGCACCAGTATCTGTACCGTTCCTTCCGTTAATGTCTTCTCATATCCATTCTCGCTAAATATCAGAATGCTGTCTACAGTCACATGTTCCCTCTTCATGGATGCCTGCAGCACATCATAATCTTTCGAAGTATAACATACCGTGCCGGAATAATCCACCACGATCTTTCTGCCGGTGTCCTCCCTGCACAGAAAATAGATTTTCCCCTGTCTGCTGTTCCAGAGTTCAACCGTCCGGAAACGTCCCTGCAGCACTTCCTGACAGATCCGGCGATAGGTCAACAGTTGAAAATCATTATATTCTTCCCGGATGTATTTTTCATAAAATGTACTGCCTTCTGTCCGCTCAGACGTCTGATGCGGAAACAGAAAGCAAAAATAAAACCGGACAAACGCATTACAGATCTCATATGTACCGGGCAGCACCTTCTCCACCAGCTCCAGTTCCATCAAATTCTTCAGATATACACTGATCTTTGCCCGGGAAAATCCGGTATGTGCATACATATCGTTCAGTTTTCCATGTCTTCCGTCTGCCAGCGTTGCCAGAATGGTGTCATAAACTGCCGTCTCCCGCGATTCCTCCGACAGCCATTTTATCATAAGCTCCGGCAGAAAGCTGTTCCTCTGTAAAAGCAGCCGGATCAGATTTTCTTCTGCCGAATTCTGCGGATAAAGCAGCCGCCACAGTCCCGGCAGCCCTCCCAATGCCGCATAAAGCGAAATACTTTCCTGTACCGTATAGTCGGAAAATATCTTACGCATGGCGGAAAAAGGCAGTTCCTTCACCTTCAGAAATCCGCTGACGGAAAATGCCAGATTTCCCACTTTGGAAATCATGCTGTTCTCCACCCAGCCGGAGGCATAGGTGGTCAGGATCACTAACAGTGCTTCTTTTTTCTCCTTCAGGAACCGAATCAGTTCCTGCAAAAACAAAGTATCCCCTTTTAAAAGATACTGAAAATTCTCTATGATAAGTACTTTCTTATCTGCTGTCGTTTCGCCTTTCTGTATTGTCATGCATTCCAGCAATTCCCGCCAGGAAGGATACTCTGCAATCTCCTTTCCCCGGCTTCGCAGTTCCCGTCCCCACAAATATTGTTGTTCTCTGGAAGAACAGTTTCCCGCACTATAACGCAACGTCTGTTTTTTCTCCGTAAAAGAGGTTAAGAGAGCCGTCTTGCCAACGCCTCTCTGTCCATACACCACCAGGATCTGACTCCCTGTTCTCTTATAATGATTTTCCAAAAAAGCTGTTTCCTGTTCCCTTCCAGTCAGCATGGCAGCCTCTTTCTTTCTGACCCAGCAGATCAGTACATCTTCTGCAACAGTTGTTCGATCTCTTCCTGTGACAACGGCTTTCCAAACAGATATCCCTGAATGATATCACACCCGATGGCCCGCAGATATTTATACTGCTGTTCTTCCTCCACGCCTTCCGCAATGGACTCAAATCCCAGGGATTTCACCATACTTACAATAGACTCCGCAATAATCCGGGTCGCAGAATCCGTCAGCAACGTGTCGGTAAATGATTTATCAATCTTCAGCGTATTGATAGGCAGCTTCTTTAAGTAAGACAGGGAAGAAAATCCTGTTCCGAAGTCATCCAGTGAAATGCGAATCCCGTACTCCTTCAACAACTGCATTTTCTCGGTAACTGCACTGAAATCGTCGATCAAAATGCTTTCTGTGATCTCCAGTTCGATTTCATCCGGATCCACATCGTATTTATGAATGATATTCAGCAGGGTTTCCACAAAATCTTCCTTCTGGTACTGCAACGCGGAAATATTCACTGACAGCACAAAAGGAACTCCGTAACGGTTCCTCCATTCGGAAAAAGTACGGATACTCTGTTCCAGTACCCAGTTGCCGATAGGAATGATCGTTCCGTTCTTCTCCGCAATGGGAATGAATTTTGCCGGACTGATCATTCTGCCGTTGCCATCCTTCCAGCGGATCAGTGCCTCCACGCCCCGCAGTTTACGGTTGCCCGCATAATACTGGGGCTGATAATACAGCAGAAAATTATTCTCAAAAACAGCCTCTTTTAATTTGCTGTCCAGTTCTACATTTTTCAGGAAATCGTTCAGGATCGGCGTATCGAAATACTGGATCCGGTTCTTGCCCATGGCTTTTCCCTTGAACATTACGATTTCCGCACAGTTGATCAGTTCCAGTGCGGAAGTCGCAGCCTCCGGATATTCCGCCACACCGACACTTACGGTGATGTTCAGGACCTGCCCGCCCACCAGATAAAACGGCTCCCTGGTGCGCTTAACGATCTCCTTATGAATATGTTCCACACTTTTGTTCCCACAAGGATCATAAATGGCCATGCAGTAGACATCACTGGTCAGGTGGCAGACGATCACATCATCCCCGTTAAATTCCTTCAGAAAAGAGCCAAACTGCTGTACCAGTTCGTCCCCCGCCACGATTCCCAGTCCGTCATTTACCTTGCGGAAATCATCAATATCAATAACAAGAACGCTGACCAGCCGGTTATCCTCTTTGGCCCGACGAAGAAATTCGGTCAGAAGACGCACAAAATAATTACGGTTGTACAGTCCGGTCAGACTGTCGTAATACGCCATGTAGAGAAGCTCTTCGTTCTGTGTTTTCTGTTTGGTGATATTCTGTACCACAATAATCTGATCCGTCGGCCTGCCATCTTCGTAGAAAATCCTGCTGGAAAACTGCAGCCAGGTCTTCTTTCCCCTCTGCATACATTCCACAGAGTCCGTCTCCCGACCGCTCTTTTCCAAAAACAGCATTTCCCGAAGTGCCAGCACATACGGTTCGTCCACCATCTCCTGAAGTTTTACAAAATCTCTTCTGTCCAGAATCTGGAAGTCAAAGAAATCATCCCATTTTCCCAGCGTAGTGACCGTATTCTTTTCAAAAGAATAGTAGATATAAGCATAATCCATGGTATCGCACAACAGACGATACATTCTCTCCTTAGCGCTCAGTTTCTGATTCATTGCGCGCATAAGATCCAGCTGATAGCGTAACTCGTTCATAACCCCACTCACCCTTTATTTTTTGGTGATGTAACCCTGTGCTTTCAAAAGTTCTGCGCAAAGCAATGCTCCCCCAGCTGCTCCACGTAAGGTATTGTGTGACAAACCTACGAACTTGTAATCATATACGGTATCTTCTCTCAGACGACCTACACTGATACCCATACCGTTCTCGAAATCAACATCCAGAGCCACCTGTGGTCTGTTGTCCTCCTCCAGATACTGGATAAACTGCTTCGGTGCACTGGGAAGTCCCAGTCTCTGAGGCTCACCGCTGAAGGTGACCAGTTTCTCGATCAGCTGCTCCTTGGTAGGCTTCTTACGGAATTTAACAAATACGGCTGCGGTATGTCCGTTCAATACCGGAACACGGATGCACTGACAGGTGATCACGGGAGAAGTTGCGGGAACGATCTTATCGCCTTCCACTTTACCCCAGATACGTAAGGGTTCTTTCTCACTCTTCTCTTCCTCACCACCGATGTAAGGAATGATATTGCCTACCATCTCGGGCCAGTCCTTAAAAGTCTTGCCTGCGCCGGAGATTGCCTGATAAGTGGTTGCTACCACTTCGTAAGGCTCGAATTCCTTCCATGCGGTCAGAACCGGTGCATAGCTCTGGATGGAGCAGTTGGGCTTTACAGCGATAAATCCTCTGGTGGTTCCCAGTCTCTTCTTCTGTGCCTCTATGATCTGGAAATGTTCGGGATTGATCTCGGGTACTACCATGGGAACATCGGGGGTCCATCTGTGGGCACTGTTGTTGGATACCACAGGGGTTTCGGTCTTTGCGTATGCTTCCTCGATGGCCTTGATCTCATCCTTGGTCATATCTACCGCACTGAATACGAAATCAACCTGTGCGGCTACTTTTTCTACTTCATTGACATTCATGACTACCAGCTTTTTCACATCTTCGGGCATGGGAGTGGTCATCTTCCAACGGTCACCCACGGCCTCCTCATAAGTCTTGCCTGCGGAACGGGGGCTGGCAGCAATGGTCGTTACCTCGAACCAGGGATGGTTCTCCAACAGCGAGATAAATCTCTGACCTACCATACCGGTTCCGCCCAGGATACCTACACGTAATTTTTCACTCATTTTTCATTTCCTCCTCATCTTTGTGCATTTTTATTTTATCTGCAAAAGACCTGTTCAGTTTCCACTTACTGAATGCGGTCTTCCAAAGCCTGTTGATATACTTCTATGGCATTTGTTTTCAGGTATTCTTTATTTTTCTCAATGACCTGCTTCATCATTTCCGCACCGGGAGCACCGATGGTCAGCCGCTTTTCCACACAGGTCTTTAAGGAAATGGCATCGTAAATGTCCTCATCAAACTTATCACTGATGGAACGTAATTCTTCCAGGCTCAGGGCATCAATGGAAGTATCCTTTTCAATACAATACAGTACCAGGCGTCCGATAATGCCGTGAGCATCCCGGAAAGGTACGCCCTTACCTACCAGATAATCTGCGGCATCCGTAGCATTGGTAAATCCGTTCATGGCACTCTTTGCCATACGGTCCTTACGGAACTTCATGGTCTTTATCATGCCGGTAAATAAGGCAATACAGTCCGCTACGGTATCCATGGCATCAAAAGCCATCTCCTTGTCTTCCTGCATGTCTTTATTATAAGCAAGGGGCAGTCCCTTCATTGTGGTAAGTAACGCCATCAGGGCACCGTAGACTCTTCCGGTCTTGCCTCTTACCAGTTCAGCGATATCCGGGTTCTTCTTCTGAGGCATAATGCTGCTTCCAGTGGAATAGGCATCGTCCAGTTCCACGAACTGGTACTCATTGGAATTCCAGATAATGATTTCTTCGCTGAAACGGCTTAAATGCATCATGATCGTGGAAAGCGCGGAAAGGAACTCGATCAGATAATCTCTGTCCGCCACGGAATCGATACTGTTTAATGTCGGTCCTTCAAAACGAAGCAGCTTTGCGGTATACTCACGGTCTAACGGATACGTGGTACCGGCCAGTGCTCCTGCTCCCAGAGGACAATAATTCATACGTTTGTAAATATCGACCAGACGCTGTCTGTCCCTCTTGAACATTTCAAAATAGGCACCATAATGATGAGCCAGAGTAATGGGCTGTGCCTTCTGTAAATGGGTGAATCCCGGCATATAGGTCTCTAAGTTGTTCTCCATGGTGTCCAGAATGGCTTCCAGAAGCTTTTCCAGAAGTCCGTCTGTCTCTGCCACTCTCGCTCTGGTATAGAGACGCATGTCCAACGCCACCTGGTCGTTACGGCTGCGTCCGGTGTGAAGCTTTTTGCCTGCATCACCGATCCGGTCGATCAGGGTTGCCTCTACAAAACTGTGGATATCCTCCTGGGTTTCGTCGATTGTAAGCTTTCCGGCATCCACATCCTCTAAAATACCGGTCAGTCCTTCGATAATGCTCTTTCTCTCCTCCTCGGTGAGGATTCCCTGCTTTGCCAGCATGGTGGCATGTACGATACTTCCGGTGACATCTTCATGAAACAATCTCTTATCGAATGTTATGGACGCATTGAAATCAAATACCAGCTGATCGGTCTGTTTCGTAAAGCGTCCTCCCCATAATTGTGCCATGGTCATTCTCCCATCTTTTTATTCTGTCAGCAGCCTATCAGACAATTTTTCTCATAGACATTGATTGCAATTAATCATATCACAAACGACACTTTAATGCAATACAGTGAATTTCATCACTTTCGGGTAGCAAAAACACTTTTTTCTTTTAAATTCATACTATAACAATAAATATTCAAGTTAAGGAAGTATGCCTTTTTATGGGAGCTCTCATCGAATTAAAAAACATAGGTTACTCCTATCATAATCTGGCGGGCGAGACCGGTGCCATAAAAGATGTCTCCTTTCAGGTGGAAGAAGGGGAATTTGTCGCTTTAGTAGGTCCCAGCGGCTGCGGGAAGTCCACGCTGCTGTCTATCATTGCGGGACTGCTTGCTCCGGAGACCGGCACCATCGTAGTCAACAATCCCGACGGATCCCTTCACTATCCCCGTGTCGGCTATATGCTGCAGCACGATCATCTCTTCGAATGGCGTACCATCTACCAGAATGTCACTCTGGGACTGGAGATCCATCATGCTCTTACCAAAGAGCGTACCGACTATGTGAAACAGCTTCTGTCCGACTATGGTCTGGAAAGCTTTCAGGATAAACGTCCCAGCGAATTGTCCGGCGGCATGAAGCAGCGTGCTGCCCTGATCCGCACCCTTGCCCTGGATCCCCAGCTGCTCCTCCTGGATGAACCCTTCAGCGCCCTGGATTACCAGACCAGGCTCATGGTATCCGCGGATATCTGCCGGCTGATCCGGCAGGCTGGTAAGACTATGATCATCGTCACTCACGATCTGTCGGAGGCCATCAGTCTGGCCGACAAGGTCTATGTACTGTCTGCGAGGCCGGCGACGATCAAGGCCGTTCTCCCCATCCGGCTCACGCTTCCGGATGCATCACCGCTGGCTGCCAGAAATGCGCCAGAATTTCCATATTATTTCAAACAACTCTGGGAGGAATTAACGGATGAGACCACAAATTAAACAACCTCTGACCGTTCAGGAACAATATCTTCGAAAACACAAAAGCCATCACAGACAGGTCTCCTTCCTGCGCTTTTTTCTTCTGGGAATCTTTTTACTCCTGTGGGAAGTAAGTGCAGATCTTGACTGGATCGACAGTTTCTTTTTCTCCAGTCCCCACAGAGTCATTCTGTGCCTTGGAGAATTATGGACAGAGCGGTCCCTTCCGATGCATATCGGTATCACACTGTTAGAAACGATCCTGAGTTTCCTGCTGGTATTTTTCGTCAGTCTTCTGTTATCCACTCTGCTGTGGTTTTCCAGGCAGCTGTCGGAGATCTTAGAGCCTTATCTGGTACTGCTCAACAGCCTTCCGAAATCCGCTCTGGCTCCTCTGTTTATTGTCTGGCTGGGCACCGGGATCAACACCATCATCATTGCTGGAATCTCTGTGGCAGTATTCGGATCCATCATCAGCTTTTACACCGCCTTTCATCAGGTAGATCCGGAAAAGGAGATTCTGATCCGCACACTGGGTGGAAACCGCAGGGATATCTTTTTCAAAGTGGTACTGCCGGGATCCATTCCCACCCTGCTCAGTACCACCAAAGTCAATATCGGGCTGTCCCTGGTAGGTGTTATCATCGGGGAATTTCTCGCCGCCAGACGGGGACTGGGCTACCTGATCATCTACGGTTCCCAGGTCTTCCAGCTGGATATGGTAATCAGTTCCATCTTACTGCTATGTGTGATTGCCATGCTGCTCTATCTGCTGACACAGTCTCTGGAACATTACAGCAAAAAGCACCGCAACTGACCTTTCGGAGATCCGCAGGCGTTTTCGTCTTACGGTCTCCTACATAATTTACGGCTTTGTGAAACGTTCTGCGAAAATAATAAATTTTACAGTTGCAAAATTTCCCAAGAACATATATAATAACCTAGTCCGCTGAAATAGCTCAGTTGGTAGAGCACTTCACTCGTAATGAAGGGGTCGTGGGTTCGAGTCCCATTTTCAGCTTATATGTATTAAAAAAGAGAAAGCTTTTCGCTTTCTCTTTTTTTGTAGTAACTCTTCAGAGCCATGCAAAGCTGCGTTCTGCAAATGTCTGCTTATCTTGCACCTTTGTCGTAGATCACTCCCAGTGCTCTCGGTGCACCGTTCTGTTTGGAGAAGAATACCAGAAGCAGCAAAGTCAGTACATAAGGCAGGATCATGACCAGATCCTGATAACTGCTGGGCATCTGCAGTACCTGTACCAGACGATATCCACCGGATCTGGCAAATCCGAACAACAGACACGCTCCCAGAGTCGGCAGGATACGCCAGTTGCCGAAGATCAGTGCCGCAATAGCCAGATAACCGTAACCTACATAAATACTGGAAGAAAAGTTTGCGGAAATGGAATACGCGAAACAGATACCTCCCAGTCCCGACAACGCACCACAGATCATAATGGCTGCCAGACGGATCTGTCCCACCTGTCTTCCGGCCGCATCCACTGCATGGGGATTGTCACCGCAGGCACGCAGATGCATGCCGAAGCGGGTCTTATACATCACAAACCACGCCACGAAAGCCACTACCACAATCACCAGTTCAAAAGGATACAGATTGGTAAATACCGCTCCCAGTACCGGAATCTTAGAGATTCCCGGGATGGTAATTCTGGAAGAAACAGTCAGTACGAACTTATCGGACGTAGCACCAAATACCACTCTGTTGAACAGCTTCGTTAAATATGCGGTCAGCGCCATGGCCAGAATATTGACTACCACACCACTGATAACCTGATTGGCCTTGAACTTCAGACATAACATGGCATGGATCAGTGCAAACAGACTTCCGCCCACAGCCGCCATAACCATGGCAATGTAGAAAGGCGCCGGAGAGTCTCCGGCAAAGTTTCCCGCAATGGCAACCGCCACGAATGCACCGATAAAGGCGCCAAAACCCTGTAAGCCTTCTACCGCCAGCATGGTCACACCGGATTTCTCACAGTAGATGCCACCGATGGCCATAATAAATAAAGGCAGTGCAAAGGATAAACCGTCAATGATCACAATATCCATTTATTTGTCCTCCTTTGTCTTGTTGGTTTTCTCTCTTCTGTTTCGCTCCATTTTCCACTTGATGTAAGCATTACATGCGCTGAACAAAAGGATGATACCGGTGATAACGGATGCAATCTCCGCATCCACGCCGGCCGCAGATTTCATATAAGTACTTCCCTTGCTGATCAGGGTGATCAGCATAGTAGAAAATACAATACCGAAGGGATTGTTGTTACCAAGCAGGGATACCGCAATGGCATCAAATCCGGTACTGATCAATACCTTTGGCTGAATGGATCCCACATAGCCCAGATAATAAGTCACACCGGCAAGTCCGGCCAGTGCACCGGAAATCGTCATGGACAGTACCATGCTTCTGCCTACCTTGATACCTGCATATTTTGCAGCACTGCGGGAATAGCCCACAGCCTTCAGTTCATAACCAAGCTTTGTCTTCTCTAACAGGAACCATACAGCCACCACCGTAAGCAGAGCCAGAATAATTCCCAGCGGAATATCCATTTTCAGATTGCCCACCATGGTATCCATCAGTGTCAGTCTGGAAGCTGCGGAGATTTCCTTTGACTGTCTGGAGACCGGATCCACGAAAAAGGTATTGATGAAGAAACTGATCACATACTGGAACGTATAGTTTAACATAATAGAGGAAACGACCTCATTGATATTAAACCGGTATTTCAGGAAGCCGATCAGTGCTCCCACCAGACCACCGACGATCAGGCCGATGATCACTACCAGCGGCTTTGCCAGCACGGCGTTCAGACTGCTGTAGCCCACAACGATGCTTGCGGTAAATCCGGCTGCCAGCATCTGTCCGGAGACGCCGATATTAAACAGTCCGGCGCGGAGTGCTACCGCCACAGCCAGTGCCGCGAAGATCATGGGGGTAAAATAGTTCACATAACTCATAAAGTCCGTCAGCATACTCTTGTAGCTGGCGTAGGAGGACTTGGGTGCCAGTCCGCCTCCCTGTAGAAGTGCGTAATAAGCCTTAAAGGGATTGGAACCGGTCACAGCGATGATCACACCACCTGCCACAAGACTACAAAGGATCGCAAGGAGAGGAATCTTTACCGCATTCCATAATTTTGTAAATTTTTTCATGGTCTTATGCCTCCTTCTCCTTGTTTTTTACGCCCATCATGAACTCTCCCACTTCATTGGTGGTCAGTTCACTGGCTTTGGCAATCTTCTGTATGCTTCCGTTATAAATAACTGCGATGGTATCTGCACAATTCATGATCTCATCCAATTCCAGAGAGATCAGAAGGATTGCCTTGCCCTTGTCTCTCTCTGCAATGATCTGCTTGTGGATATTCTCTATGGCACCGATATCCAGTCCACGGGTGGGCTGCACAAAGATCATCAGGGGGGAATCCTGTTCCACTTCTCTGGCAATAATGGCTTTCTGCTGATTACCACCACTCATGGAACGTACCACTGTCTTGCTGCCCTGGCCGCTTCGGATATCGTATTTTTCTATCAGTTTTTCACTGTTGTCTTCAAAAATCTTCTGATCCAGTACTCCCTTATGACAGAACGGCTCTTTGTAATAATTACGAAGCGCCAGATTCTCCGAAAGGGTAAAATCCATGACCAGTCCGTAATTCTGTCTATCCTCGGGAATATAGGAAATTCCTTCGGTCGTTCGTTCTCTGATAGACAGTTTCGTAATGTCTCTGCCGTTTAACAGGATCTTGCCGGAACGCACCGGTACCAGTCCCGCAATAGCATCTGCGATTTCTACCTGTCCGTTGCCTGCCACACCTGCGATCGCAACGATCTCACCGGAATGTACCTCCAGAGATACATCCTTTACCACCTGGAAATCCTGTTTATTGTAAACATTCAGTTTCTCGATACTGAGTATGGTCTTACCCGGTTTTGCAGGCTCTTTTTCTGTCTCAAAATTCACTTCACGGCCTACCATTTTGTTGGCCATGACTTTGGTGGACGTGGTAGCCACATCCATGACATCCATCAGACGTCCGTGGTTCAGGATGGCACATCTGTCCGCGATCCGTTTGATTTCTTCCAGTTTATGTGTGATCAGGATGATAGTCTTGCCGTCATCCCGCAGAGATTTGATAATATCCAACAGGAAATCGATCTCCTGCGGTGTCAGAACCGCTGTGGGTTCATCAAAAATGAGGATCTCCGCTTCTCTGTAAAGCATCTTTAAGATCTCTACTCTCTGCTGTGTAGAGACATTAATGTCGCTGATCACATCGGTGGGGTTCACTGCCAGTCCGTATTTTTCCGAAAGGTTCCGGATATCCTGATTGGCCTTCTTCATATCCACTACCGGAATACATCCCAGCACCTTCTTCACCGGCTCCATACCCATTACGATATTCTCAGCAATGGTGTAGTTGGATACCAGTTTGAAATGCTGGTGTACCATACCGATGTTTAATTTGGTGGCATGATTGGGGGATTCCAGCTTCACCTTTTCACCCCGGATATAGATCTCTCCTTCATCCGGTTCGTACATTCCGAACAGCATACTCATCAAGGTGGATTTTCCTGCACCATTTTCTCCCAGAAGGGCAAAGATCTCTCCCTTTTTGATCTGGATCGTCACATCGTCATTGGCTACGATCCCGGGAAAACGTTTGGTGATGTGTTTCATCTCAACAATATATTCCGACATGTTCATCCTCATTTCTGTACATTTTCCTGCCTAAACAGCAGTTTAAACAAGAAGAAGGTGACAGTTCCTCACCATCACCTTCTTGTGAATCCATTCTTCCTACCAGGTAAAGGTCTCCGGAGTTACACCGTTAAAGTTTGCCGCAGGAACGATCTTGCCTTCCTTTAACAGAGCCTGTGCTGCATTGATCTTCTCAATAGCCTCTGCGGTGAGCTGGCATCTGCCTTCCTCACTTACGAAACCGGTAGCATCATCTGCTGCGGTCAGAGTCACATTAGCACCTTTGAAGGAACCGTCTTTTACTTCGTTCAGTACGTTGTAAACAGTATCATGCATTACCTTCAGGCCACTGGTCAGAACGATATTGCTGTCACCGTTTGCACCGTCATCATACTGGTCAACATCACAACCGATCACCTTAACGCCTTCAGCTTCCTTTGCAGCGGTGAATACACCGTTACCGGAACCACCTGCTGCTACGAACAGGATGTCCACGCCTTCAGCGATCAGAGCATTACCCAGTACCTTACCGGTAGCTTCATCGGAGAAGTTACCAACATAGTTACCGCCTACGTTAGCGCCGGTAACATCGGTACCTGCGTAAGAAGGAAGCTCTACTACTTCTACGTTCATGCCTTCGGTACCGTTCACATACTTAACACCGCACTCGAAGCCATACTGGTAGTTCACGTTGGAAGGATATGCAATACCGTTTACTACTGCTACCTTACCTGTGGTGGTAGACAGAGCTGCAGCCATACCTGCATAGAAACCGCTCTCCTGCTCAGCATAGTAAGCAGCGTATACGTTGTCGATCACCTGATCTGCGGTTACTTCGGTACCATCAACGGTAGGCCAGGAATCGATCAGGATGAACTTGGTATCCGGATTCTCCTGTGCCAGATTGCCGATACCTGCAAACTGGAAACCACAGCATACAATAACATCATAATCAGCTACAACATCAGCTACAGCCTGAACAGCTGCTGCGCTGTCACCGGTCTCCTCACGGATGGGGGTTACGGTTGCATTCGGATTCTCCTCAATGAACTTCAGAACACCGTTGTAGTTGTCCTGGTTGAAGGAACCGTCATCCACGCCGGAGGGGCTGGATACGATAGCGATCTTCAGACCGGGTTCTTCACTGCTGCTCTCTGCAGTTGTTGCAGTGGTGGTAGCTGCCGCACTGGATTCTGCATTGGTGTCAGCATTGGTGCTGCCGCATGCTACCAGAGAAACAGCCATGACAGATGCAAGTGCAAGTGCCAGAAACTTTTTCATAATTTTTTCCTCCTAAAAATGTAAATATTAAAACATTGAATCACAACGGTAATATTATCATTATAGTCTGTAAAATTCAATATCTATTTTTAATTAACGCATATGCACATCCATCTGCGGGAACGGTATTTCAATTTCTGCTTTATCAAGTGCATACTTACACTGTTCGGTAATACGCCATTTTCCCTGCCAGAAATCCTCATTTTTGAACCAGCAGCGTACACATAGGTTGATTCCGGAGTCTGCCAGTTCATCTACAAATACAAAATGCTCTCTTTCCTTTATAGTATCGGGATCTGCAGAGAGAACCTTTGTCAGAACTTCCTTTGCCTTCTTAATATCTGCGCTGTAAGCAATAGACACCTTCACATCACATCGCCTGGATTCGGCAGCAGTGACATTCACAATGGTGTTATTTGCCAGATTGCCGTTTGGAAGAATAATCGTCTGATTATCATAGGTTAACAGCTTTGTATAGAAGATCTGGATCTCTTTTACTGTACCTTCCTTACCGGAGGAGCCTTCCACAATGTAATCTCCCACCTTAAACGGCTTCAATAATAAAATCAGCACACCGCCCGCCAGATTAGACAGACTTCCCTGCACTGCCAGACCGATGGCCACGCCGGCCGATCCCAGCAACGCAACAATGCTGGCTGCGTCCACGCCGAAGGAGGACGCCAGTGTCAGGATCAGTATTATATATAAAGAAGCTTTTACAAAAGAGTCCACGAACTGGATCACACCGATCTCTGCTCCCGCCCGGTTCATAGATTTACGGATGATCTTGCGGATCAGCCTGATCAGCTGCATTCCAATGAAAAAGAATACCAGTGCCAGTCCGATCCGGATGCCAAGATTCAGTGCCTTTTCCGGCAGGGTATCCAGGAAAGATGCGATCAGTCCTTCTTTTTTCTGCACCTCTTCAATTACGTTATCTGTCAGATCCATGTTGCCTTATTTCTCCTGTTTTCTTTTTGTAGTCTTGCCTGCGGTCTTGCGGATCGGTGTATTCTTGCGGATACGCTTCTCGATCACTTTTTCCAGTTCTGCCTCGGTATAAGGAATAAACTGCAGAATGCTTAAGGAAAGGGGAGCCATTTTCACGGTAACGGACTGCTTTTTGTCATCCCATTCCACGTCCTCCGCACGTTTCACACGGTCATTGACCACACCGGTACCGCCATATTGCACAGCATCCGTGTTCAGGATCTCCTTGTATTTTCCCTCGTAAGGCACACCTGTGGTGATCTCTCTGGGTACTCCGGAGAAGTTTGCTACGACCAGAAGCAGTTCCTCTGCCTCTTCTCCCTTACGCACAAAGCTTACATAGCATTCATTGGCAGAGATCTCGTTCATCCACTGGAAGCCTTTGGCCTGATCATCGCATTCATACAATGCCTTATTCTCTCTGTAAAGTACATTCAGATCCTTCACCAGTTTCTGGACACCGGCATTTTCCTTCTGTTCCTCCAGCTGCCACTCTACCTGACGCATTTCGTTCCATTCTTTCTCTTCCGCCAGATCCTGTCCCATGAAGAGAAGCTTCTTGCCGGGATGGGTCATCATATAACCGTAAGTCAGGCGTAAATTAGCAAGCTTCTGTGCCCTGTCTCCAGGCATTTTACCAAGCAGAGTTCCCTTGCCGTGTACCACTTCATCATGGGAAAATACCAGCATGAACTTCTCACTGTAGGCATAGATCATGCTGAAAGTAAGCTCTCCGTGGTGGTGGCTGCGGAAATAGGGATCGTATTTGATATAATCCAGATAGTCATTCATGAAGCCCATGTTCCACTTCAGGTCAAATCCCAGTCCGCCTTCCTCCAGTGATCCGGTGATCATGGGAAATGCCGTGCTTTCCTCTGCAATGGACAATACCCCGGGATCTCTCTTTTTGAGGATTGAATTAAAGTGTTTGATCAGCTCGATGGCTTCCAGATTCTCATTACCACCGTACATATTGGGAATCCATTCCCCGTCCTGTTTGCCGTAGTCCAGATAAAGCATACTGGCTACCGCATCCATCCGGATACCGTCTGCATGATATTTTTCCACCCAGAATAAAGCATTGGCGATCAGGTAATTGGATACCTGGGGACGGCCGTAGTTGTAGATCAGCGTTCCCCAGTGAGGATGGTTTCCCTGCCTGGGATCCTGATGCTCATAGAGACAGGTGCCGTCAAAGCCGGACAATCCGTAAGTATCTCTGGGAAAATGTGCCGGTACCCAGTCAAGGATCACGCCGATTCCCGCCTTATGCAGTTCATTCACGAAGAACATAAAGTCCTCCGGTGTACCGTATCTGGCGGTAGGGGCATAATAACCGATCACCTGATAGCCCCAGGAAGCATCCAGAGGATGTTCCATAACCGGCATCAGTTCCACATGGGTGTATCCCATTTTTTTTACATAGTCAATGACCTTCGGAGCGATCTCACGATAGTTCGCATAATCCTGTCCCTCGTCCGGCGTCACAAAGCTTCCCAGATACATTTCATACACACTGACCGGAGCATTTCCGCACTGGTAGCTTTCCCTTTTTTTCAAGAATTCGCTGTCATCCCACGAAAAATCTCGCAGGTCAGCAATGACGGAAGCTGTCTCCGGTCTCTTCTGCGCGGCGTTGCCGTAAGGGTCTGCTTTCAGATAAGTCAGTCCACCTTTGATCTTCAATTCATATTTATAGCAGTCTCCTGCTTCTGCGCCGGGAATGAACAATTCGAAAATACCGGAATCTCCCAGGCGTCTCATCTGGTGGATCCGTCCGTCCCATCCGTTGAAATCCCCCACTACACTGATGCGCATGGCGTTCGGTGCCCAGACGGCAAAATAGGTTCCACTCTCTCCGTCCAGTTCCATGGGATGTGCGCCCAGTTTTTCATAAATGGTGTAATGAACACCGACTGCAAAACGATCCATATCTTCCTTCGTGATCTGGGGAACATGCCGGTAAGCATCGCCGCAGATCATTCTGTGGGCTTCACGCTCTTCTGTCTTTCCATATTCCACCACATATTCATAAGGTGCCATCTTCCCGGCATTTATCAGGGCTGCGAAATAACCTTCTTCGTCTGCCAGTTCCATAGGGACATCTGCCAGAAAAGCTTCGCCTACCTGTCCTGTCTTCTTCCAGTGGATCGTCACCTTTTCTGCTCCCGGGAAGAATGCCTGTACCAGCATTTTACTTCCCTGCTTATGAGGTCCTAACAGTTCATGGGGATTATCACATTCAGAATAAGTGATTTCTTCTATCTTTGCCCAGTTCATCAGTTTATAAAGTTTGTTTGTCATATTCCCTCTTTTCTGCGGCGTGTAGTCTGCTGCATTCTATTCTGTCACTATTTTGCTTATCCGGTCGTAGGTATTACCGCTCTATCTCATGCAGAAACAGACCGCTGCGCAGCTTCGGCTCGAACCAGGTGGACTTCGGAGGCATCAGACGTCCCGCATCCGCCACTGCAAAAAGTTCCCCGATGGAAGTAGGATACATGGAAAATGCCACCTTCATATCGGTATGTACTCTCCGCTCCAGTTCCGCAAGTCCCCGGATACCTCCCACAAAATCGATCCGCTTATCGGTCTTTGGATCTTCGATTCCCAGAACAGGATTCAACAGGTAATTTTGTAAAAGAGATACATCCAGTCCTTCCACAGCATCTTCGCTCCGAATCTCCTTCTTCGCTGTAAGACAGTACCACTCATCTTCCAGGAACATACCGAAAGCTCCTTTTTTCTCCGGCCGGTAAGGAATACGTCCTTTTTTCTCTATCATAAAATGTTCTTCGATGGCTGCCAGGAACGCATCGACATCCATACCGTTTAAATCCTTCACCACCCGGTTATAATCCAGGATCTGCAGTTCTTCATCTGGGAAAATCACCGACAGGAAATAATTGAATTCCTCTTCTCCCGTATAATCCGGATGCTGCTCTCTGCGCTTTAATCCCACCTTTACCGCTGAGGCACAACGATGATGACCGTCCGCAATATAAATAGCCGGGATCTTTGCAAACGCCTCTTCAATCATTGCCACATCCGCAGCCTCCGAAATCACCCACACACGATGTTCGATGCCGTCCTCACTGACAAAATCGTATACCGGTGTCTGTGTTTTGATCTCTCCGATCTTGTTCTGCAGTTCCTCTTTTGCCCGATATGCCAGGAAAATGGGCCCCGTCTGCATGCTGCAGGTATCTACATGGCGGATACGGTCTTCCTCCTTATCCGCTCTGGTATTTTCATGCTTTTTGATCACATTGTTCCGGTAATCGTCAATAGAGGCACAAGCCACTACACCGGTCTGGCTGTTCCCGTCCATGGTCAGTTCATACAGATAGAAACATGGCGTCGGATCCTGTACAAATTTTCCTTCCTGAATTTTCTCCCGAAGCAGCTGATCCGCTTTCTCATACACACAGTCCGCATATGTGTCTACTTCCTCGCCAAACTGCGTCTCCGCCCGATCAACCGCCAGAAAAGAGTCCGGATTCTTCTTCACCACTTCACACGCTTCCTCCCTGTTATATACATCATAAGGAAGCGCCGCAATCCTTTTCTCCATCCCCTGACAGGGACGATATGCCCTAAATGGTCTGATCTGTGCCATACTCCTACCTCCCAATTTCTATATGTTCTTATTTTACCAAATCCCATCTCATATCACAAGGTTATTAAAATAAGCAAGCAGCCCCGGATGGGTGTAAGAATAAGCAGGCCGTAAGCAGACGTCGGCACTTAGCGGGCGTATTCTGACCGCTTATGTGCCGTTGCGCTCTGCGACAGAGCGAAAGCGTGCCGCGTTTCTTACCCCAGCCGAGGCTGCGGGGGGTTATTACTAAAATAATACCTACCCCAACTTATGGAACAAAATACAGTTGGGCATATTGACCTTCATTGCCGGTCCATTCATGATCATCGTTCCATGCTCCAGATCAATATGGAAGAAGGTCATCGTATTACTTTCATGATTCAAAGACACCAGAAACTTATTGTCCGGGAAGAACTCTGCATCCTTGGGATACTCACCGCTGATCGGCAGCAGGAAGTTCTTCTTCAAAAGTCCTGTCTTCTTGTCTACATCAAATACGATAACAGAATTATCCCCTGCAATGGAACTGAGCAGATAATTGTAATCCAATGAAAAACTGAAGGCGCTGGCACTGTTGGTGTTGCCTCTGGTCAGCTTGATCAGCTCTACCGTCTGGATCTTCTCAAAGGTAGGGTCGTTATTATTGTCCGCATATTCGTATACATCAATATAACACTTTAATTCATGGAGAATGTAAATATACTTGCCATCCTCGGAAATCTTGATATGACGGGGTGCGGATTCCATCTCACTGCGGATGATATCCTCCAGCTTTACCTTGCCCTTCTCCACATCAAAACGATATACATTGACATGATCCATACCCTGATCTGCCACCAGAAGATACTTATTATCATGTGTCATGCGGGCACAGTTGATATGGGGACGGAAATTCCGCTCTGCCATACTGCCCAGACCCTTGTGGTAGATTTCATCAGTGATTTCGCCGATGGAACCGTCCTCTTTCAGTCTGAGTACTGTCAGCTTACCGTCATGATAACCGGCTACAAACAGATACCGATCCGTATAATCCGTAGAAACATAGCAGCCTCTCATACCATTGATTGGTGCAAAGTTGATCAGCTCCAGATCTCCGTCCGGCTGGATGGTATAAGCCTCCACACCAAAATCCGTTATAGAATAAAGAAACTTTCCGTTGTGGGAAATGGTCAGATAGGAAGAGTTCGTGATCTCTACCTTATCTTTCTCCTTGAAACGGCCGTTTTTCATATCCACATCATATATTCTGATGCCATGACTGTCCCCCTGTGTGTAACTGGAAATGTAGGCAACATATTTTTCCTTGCTCATGACCGGATCCTCCTTAGCGTTCTATGTCTTTTTTTATGTTTATAAATATAGCACAATTCTGAAAATTGTGAAACATTTTTTCTGCAAAATTCCCGAAAAATACTCCGGTTTTTTCCACAGGGTAAAGTTTATGTAAATTAGGCCAGAAATTGCAAAACTTCACATTGACTTTCCGTGTATTTACGTATAATATTAATTCGACTTGCAAAAAATTTTCATTTAGGTTTTTCGAAGATTTTTTGCAGGATTTTTTACATCAGGAAGGAAAAAATTGATGAAAAATGCTTTAGTCAATTTAGTGAACATCTCAAAATCATTTGACAATCAGATGGTTCTGGATGATCTCAATCTGTACATCCGCGAGAACGAGTTTCTGACTCTGTTGGGCCCCAGTGGCTGCGGAAAGACTACAACCCTCCGTATCTTGGGCGGTTTCGAGACCCCTGATAAAGGTCAGGTCATTTTCGAAGGCCGGGATATCACTAACCTTCCACCCAATAAGCGCAATTTAAATACCGTATTCCAGAAGTATGCTCTTTTCCCTCATATGACCATTGCGGAGAACATTGCTTTCGGATTAAAGATCAGCGGTAAAAGTAAATCTTATATTAATGATAAAATTAAATATGCCCTGAAGTTAGTCAATCTGGACGGTTTCGAGAACCGTATGCCGGATTCCTTAAGCGGCGGTCAGCAGCAGCGTATCGCCATTGCCCGTGCTATCGTAAATGAGCCCAAGCTTCTGCTGTTGGATGAGCCTCTGGGTGCACTGGATCTGAAACTGCGTCAGGACATGCAGTACGAACTGATCCGTCTGAAAAATGAGTTGGGAATTACCTTTATCTATGTCACCCACGACCAGGAGGAGGCTCTGACCATGTCCGATACCATCGTGGTCATGAACCAGGGCTATATCCAGCAGATCGGCACTCCCGAAAGTATCTACAACGAGCCGGAGAACGCTTTCGTTGCCGACTTCATCGGTGACAGTAACATTATCGGTGCAACCATGATCAGAGATCGTCTGGTAGAGATCCTTGGTGCCCGCTTTGACTGTGTGGATACCGGTTTCGGAGAAAACAAGCCCGTCGACGTAGTCATCCGTCCTGAGGACGTGGAGCTGGTAGCACCGGAAGAAGGTATTATCCATGGTACACTGACCCATTCCATTTTCAAAGGTGTCCATTACGAAATGGAAGTTATGGCCAACGGTTTCGAGTGGCTGGTACAGTCCACGAAAATGGTTCCTGTCGGGACCAAAGTCGGCATCAAAGTGGATCCGTTCAACATCCAGATCATGAAGAAGCCGGAATCCGAGGATGAGGAGGCGATTGGTGTCAATGAATAAAAAATTATTATCGCTCCCTTTTATCTTCTGGTCAGCCATGTTTGTCATCGTTCCCCTGTGCATGGTCTTCTACTATGGTCTGACCGATAAGAGCGGCGCTTTTACGCTGGATAATATTCTGGCGATTGCAACCGCCGAGCATTCCAAGGCTCTGTGGGAAGCGCTGAAGTTATCCGTGATCAGCACTGTGATCTGCCTGCTTCTGGCATATCCCCTTGCCATGATCCTGTGTAACATGAATGTCAACCAGAACTCGTTTCTGGTATTGATCTTTATCCTGCCCATGTGGATGAACTTCCTGCTTCGTACCCTGGCATGGCAGACACTGCTTGAGAAGACAGGTGTCATCAACAGCATCCTCTCCGCCCTGCATCTGCCGGCGTTAAATATTATCAATACACCCTCTGCCATCGTACTGGGTATGGTATACAACTTTTTGCCTTTTATGGTACTGCCTCTTTATAATGTACTGGTCAAGATCGACAAGAGCGTAATCAACGCCGCTTATGATCTTGGTGCCAACGGTGTGCAGACCTTTGTACGGATCATCTTCCCCTTAAGTCTGCCCGGCATGTTCAGCGGTATCACTATGGTATTTGTCCCCGCCCTGACCACTTTCGTGATCAGTAAGATCTTAGGCGGCAGCAAAATCCTGCTCATTGGTAATGTCATCGAACAGGAATTTACCCAGACCGGCAACTGGAATCTGGGAAGCGGACTTTCCATCGTACTGATGCTGTTCATTATCTTCAATATGGTGATCTCCGTAATCACGGATAAAGAGGGGGAGGCGAACACATTATGATCAAAACAACGGCACAGAAAATATATCTGGGGCTGATCTTTATCTTTTTGTATGCCCCCATCGTTACCCTGATCGTACTCTCCTTCAACGCCAGCAAGACCCGTGCAAAATGGGGAGGTTTTACGACCAAATGGTATGCTGCCCTGTTCCAGAACGAACAGATCATGCAGGCTCTGTGGAATACACTGGCGCTGGCTGTGTTGTCTGCACTGATTGCCACCTTCATTGGTACGATTGCCTGTATTGCCATGCAATCCATGAAGCGTACCAGCCGTACGATCCTTATGGGAATCACAAATATTCCCATGCTGAACGCAGAGATTGTTACCGGTATCTCCCTGATGCTTCTGTTCTTAAGCCTTGGAGCCAAATTTGGTTTTGGTACGATTCTGCTGTCACACATTACGTTTAATATTCCTTATGTGATCTTAAGCGTAATGCCCCGTATGAAGCAGTTGAACCCCAGCACGTATGAGGCCGCCCTTGACCTGGGTGCTTCCCAGACCTACGCCTTTTTCAAGGTGGTATTTCCGGATATCCTGCCGGGTATCCTTTCCGGTTTCCTGATGGCATTTACCATGTCACTGGATGATTTTATCATTACCCACTTTACCAAAGGTCCCGGTGTCGACACACTGTCCACCAAAATCTACACTGAGGTAAAGAAGGGCATCAAGCCGGAAATGTATGCATTGTCCACCATCATTTTTGTAACGGTACTGGTTCTGCTTTTACTGGTGAACTACATGCCCATGGCAAAGAAGAAGAAATAATTCTTTGAAAATAGATTCAGGAGGAAAAGAAATGAAAAAATTTATTGCACTGCTTCTGTGCGGTATCCTTACCGCAACTGCTCTGACCGGCTGCGGGTCCTCTTCCGCCGGTGGTGAAAACGGTGAAGTCATCGTCTACAACTGGGGTGAATATATCGATCCCGATACGATCACCATGTTCGAAAAAGAGACCGGAATCAAAGTGGTCTACGATGAGTTCGAGACCAACGAGATCATGTATCCCAAGGTAGAAGCTGGTTCTTCCGCTTATGATGTGGTATGTCCTTCCGATTACATGGTACAGAAAATGATTGAAAACGACCTGATCCAGGAACTGGATTATGACAAGATCCCCAATGCCAAGGAAAACATCGGTGCCGAGTATTATGAGCAGGCTGCCGCTTACGATCCCGGCAACAAGTACTGTGTTCCCTACTGCTGGGGAACTGTAGGAATCATCTATAATAAGACTCTGGTAGATACCCCTCCCACCAAATGGGCTGATCTCTGGGATGAAAAGTATTCCGATGAAATCCTGATGATGGATTCCATCAAGGACTGCTTCATGGTGGCACTGAAAAAGAACGGCTTCTCTTCCAACAGTCTGGACGAATCCGAACTACAGATTGCCACAGAGGATCTGATTGCCCAGAAGCCTCTGGTACAGGCCTATGTAGTAGATCAGGTACGTGATAAAATGATCGGTGGCGAGGCTGCCATGGGTGTTATGTTCTCCGGCGATGCTCTTTATGTTATGAGCGAAAATGAGGATCTGGATTTCGTAATTCCCGAGGAAGGCACCAATGTCTGGATCGATGGCTGGGTAATCCCGAAGAATGCTCCCAACAAGGAAAATGCGGAGAAATTCATCGATTTCATGTGTCATCCGGATGTAGCACTGAAGAATTTCGAGTACATCACCTACGGTACTCCTAATACCGCCGCCAGAGAGCTGATCGAGGATGAAGATCTGAAGAATTCTCCCATTGCTTTCCCGGATCTGACGCAGTATAACAATCTGGAGACCTTCCTGTACCTCGGAGAGGACGGCGAAGAACTCTACAACAAATACTGGAAAGAAGTTATGTCCAACTAGTCTTTCAGACAAAACAAGCCCCTGAACTGCCAAGACAGTTCCGGGGCTTTCCTGTTACCCATATTTTCAGGAATTCTGCTCACATCCACAGGTCTCGCATCTTCCGTCATTTCTCCTGGAAAATGCCGGATCATCCACCGGTGTGAAATTCGGGAAATCCGGTCTGGGCGGTCTGCGGTCTCTGTCTCCACCGCGTCCCTCGTCTTCCAGACAACGTGCGCCGCAGGCATTCGAGCTGCCACAGGAACTACTGCTTCCGCAGGAGTTATTGGAATTCCCACAGGAATTGTTGTTTCCGCAGGAGCTGCGATTGCTGTTTCCTATACAGCTACAGCCGTTGCTACAGGAATTTCCACCACAAAATAGTAACAATAACAGAATGATACAGTTCATAGGATCCTCTACTTACCACTGTTTTTTACTATTCTATTCCGCTTTCTCCAGCTGGTGCCAGTCCATACACCGTTTATGCTGCACCAGTTCCTCTTTGATAAACCGGAAGGTCTTCTCCTCTCCCTCCTCTGCCAGCATTTCCAGCACATATAGCAATTTTGTCTTCGTCTCCGGATGAATGGGTGCCCTATCTGTCCCCTGATAATAGTAATCAAGAGGAGACCTGTCCGTGTATTCGCCTCCCATATAGACCTTGCTGGCAGCGATCCGATCCATGATCATTTCCGCAATATACTTATCCGGCATCGGCACCGGAGCCATTCCACCGGGCAGTGCCTGCATGCTGTAATCGATCCAGTATTCGTAATGATGTTTATTCCGGCCCTTATGGTGCAGCCAGGCGCTGGAATAACCGATGTCTTCTCGTTCCGCATTGTTTGGGCTGCGTGTCCCCTGATAGTATTTTGCCCCTACCCAGAACTCTGTGGGACTATACTTGGACATATCATGCAACAATCCCTGTTTATACAGACTTACCTTAAAGCAGCCCTTTGCCACAAGGATCTTATGATGTGTGATCGTTTTAAAATGTTTCCAGATATTCATTTCGTTCTATCATCTTTCTCCGGCAGCATCTGTTTTCTTTTTTAAAGATCTTGCCGAAACTTTTTTCTCCTTGTCCTGTGATGCTGCCATCACAACGCCTTCATATACTGCAATACTTCTGGGGGCAATGATCCCCGTCTGCTCTCTGGACTGTTCTTCTTTCTCCTGCACTGTCAGAGTATCTTCCGCCTTCTCCGTTGCCAGCACAAGATTCCATTCCATACCCTTCGGCAGCTTTGGAAATGCCAGTTTCTGCGGCTCCCAGTGCATATTCATGGCAACATAGAGGAAAGAATCCTCCCCACCCTGTGGTGTCTTTGCATACTTTCCGCAGTACATAATGCCTACATGCCGGTTATAGCTCTCTGTCTGGGGCCTCCAGGCATTCTGTCCGTGATAGGACAGATCCGGATAACCACAGGACAGGCTGTCCAGGATTCGCAGTTCTTCGACAGGGTGCAGGATCGGGTGAGCTTTCCGGAAAGCGATCATCTGTTTCCAGAAATTCAATAATTCCGCATTTTTCTCCCTGTCCTGCCAGTTCAGCCATGTGATTTTATTGTCCTGGCAATAGGGATTATTGTTGCCCTGCTGGGAATTGCCAAACTCATCCCCCATGAAAATCAACGGGGTGGACTGTGTCAGCAGCAACATACAACATGCATTCTGTAACTGTTTTTTCCGAAGTGCCTGCACTTTTTTCCGTCTGGACGGTCCTTCCTCCCCACAGTTCCAGCTGCAGTTATAGTCATTGCCATCCCGGTTACCTTCTCCGTTGGCTTCATTATGCTTGTGATCATAGGACACCATATCCATCAGCGTAAGGCCGTAATAATTGGACAGATAATGGATTCTTCCCATATTGGCGGGGATATGACGCATCTCATACAATACGCCCGATAGCATATTGTCATCTCCCTTAAGAAAACGACGCATGGTATACAGATAATCGTCCCGGTATTCCGCCAGATTCCGGTATTCCGGCTTCACTGCCGGATCATAGAGTTGCTCCGTATAAAAGGAATAATGCCACAGTTTTGTCCCGGACAATGCCGGATCTCCAGCCAGCATCTGAGCCGGTACTCCCTCCCCCATCAGATGAAAACCATCCACATGATAGGATAATACCCAGAATCTTAAAATATTCCCGATCTCTGCCGCATCCATTCCCCGGGGAAAATAGAACTGCAGGATCACTTCCATTTTTCGCTTATGGAATTCTTTTACCATAAGACGAAACTCTTCCGCCGGGTCTTCCCCTGCCGCATAGGCTGCCTTAGGCGCATAATAGAAGCCTTCCCGATAGCCCCAATAGTTCAGCACCCGGTAGCCGGGCAATTTACCTTCTCCGTTCTTTTCCCCCGCCACGGCCGCAAGCTCTCCGGAGGTCTTCGGCACCGTCTTCTCCGGTGTCTCATCGAATTCATAGACCGGTTGGAATTCCACGGTTGTCACACCGATTTCCTGCAGATAGTCCAGCTTCTCCACAACCCCTGCAAAGGTGCCTCGATGTGTTACCTGAGATGAGGCATGCATGGTAAAGCCACGCACATGAAGGCAATAGCAGGTGCTGTCTTCATAGGGAAGCATAGGGTGCATATCCTGTTCCCAGTCAAAATCTTCGTTGGGAAATACTGCAATGCGATCCGCAGGCTTACGTATTTTCCCATAAGCAGGCTTACGCAGGAACCCCTGTGCATGCAGATCCGGCACAGTACGCTCCCCTTCATAGAACTGATACCCGACATTTTCCGGCTCCAGTTCCAGATATTTACAGTACACATTTCCCATCCGTTCCTCCTGTCGAAACGGAACCCTGTGCGTTTTTTTTCCACTCTTTCTGTCATATATGATAATGCCGCAATCCTTTTTCCCGGACGCATAGGCAAAACGGATGGCTCCGTCCTCCACATGCGCCCCCAGAGGGTAAGGCTTTATTGCATGCTTTTTTTCTGTCATTGTCATACCCCATCTTCCAGTTTTCTATCACTTACAGTCTCTTTGTCCATTTTTATTATAGTCTGTAAGTGTAAGAAAAACAAGCATTGCAAGAATATCCGTAAGCGGTTATAATAAAGGAACAAAGTACTGTTACACCCAATAAACATAACAGGAGGATTCCCATGGGTAAAAAAGAAAGCTATGAAGATGAAGAAATGACCGTTGAGCTGGAGCTGGAAGACGGCACTGTTGTCAACTGTGCCATCATTACCATTCTCACCGTAGAGGCCAAGGACTATATCGTACTGTTGCCTCTGGACGAGGACGGCGAAAACGAAGACGGAGAAGTATGGTTCTACGGATATTCCGAGAATCCGGATGACCCGAATGAAGAACCCATTCTCGCATACATTGAAGATGATGATGTCTACGAAAAGGTTGCCGATGCTTTTGATGAGTATCTCGACAGCTGTGAATTTGACGAGATCATCGATGATAACGATTCAGAGGAATAAGGAATCTGGAAGGGAACCTGGGACGCTCTCTCGTGCCTGTAAGGCAGAGAAGTTCCAGGTCTTTTTTTGCCCGTGTCATCGCCACATAGAAGATCCGTCGTTCCTCTTCACAATGCTCCGGCTCCCGGGAGCTTCCGTGGGGAAAGGTCTTCTCATTACAGTCCGGGATCCACACATGGTCGAATTCCAGCCCCTTTGCCGCATGTACCGTCAGCAGAGTGATCCCGCTGTTTTCCTGTTTTTCCTGCTTCTTCTGCATGCCACTCCTTACAGTTTCCCTGCATTGCAGTTGTTCCCGGTAAAGCTCCTGTGCTTCCTGCCATTCTTCAAGGCTTCGGTATCGTCCCGCATCCTCCGTGATAAAATCCAGCACTTCCTGCCATTCCGTCAGATCTGTTTTTCCCTCCTGTGCAGCTCTCACCCGCAGGTATCTCTCATAGCCGCACGCCTTACGCAAAAATGCCATTGCAAGCTTCAGTTCCGTATTTTTTACAAATTCCATCTGTCGTATCCATACTCCGACCGCTTTCTGCGCCTTTTGCTGCCCCGCGTCCGGACTTCCCGCAGTCAGATCTTCATAATATTTCTTCAAAGCCGGTAAAGATGCTTCGGCACCAAAAGCCTCTCTGGAAATATTCCGATATGGTCTGTTGCTCACCCTCAGGTAATCCGCTCTTGTAGCACACCCCTGCGCGATCCGCAGATAGGACAGAAGATCCTGTGCGATAAAATGGTCGTAAATGTTTCTCCCCTTCTCTTTCATGGAAAAAGGGATCCCCTCCCCGGTAAGTCTCGCCGCCACGCCCTGCATGGCCAGATTTGTCCGGAACAATACAGCACAGGTCTCCCCATTTATCCGATTTTTCAAGCTTTGTACCAGATAACTCATTTGTTCCGAAGCCTCACTGAATTCCCTGATTTTTACCCGATATTCCTTCCGGTATCCGGCGTCAGTCTTATGACCCCCTGCCTGCCGTCTATGCGCCTCGCAAGGCTCCAGATCCTTATGAAAACGGTCTTTATTCTCATCTATCACCGCCAGGGATGCCTCCACGATATCCGGATGACTGCGATAATTCGTCCGAAGAAGGATCTGCTTTGCACCAAATTCCTCTACAAACTGTCTCATGCAGGCTGGTCTGGCTCCGCGGAATCCGTAAATGGCCTGATCATCATCCCCCACTGCAAAAATATTTCTATGTTTTTCCGCCAGAATTTTCACGATACTGTACTGTCTGTAATTGATATCCTGAAATTCATCAATCAGTATATATTCAAACCGGTTCTGCCAGTATGTACGCTGCCCCGGATCCCTTTGCAGAAACTCCTCACATTCCTTTAATATATCCTCAAAATCAAGGCCTCCAGTATTTTTTCTCGCCTCCTCATAAGCTTCATAGATCCTGGAAAAATGTTGTTTTTCTTCTTCCGGAAGCTTCTTTCTGCTGTTCTCAATATCGCCGGTATTTTTGTAATAACCGATGGCAGCAAGATAGTTCCCGGCAAGCTCCGTTACTTCCGCTGCGGATCTTTTTTTACAGTCTGTTATTTTCTTCAAAATGGGAAGGATAAGATCTCTTTTTTGTCTGTCGTTTAAAATATTGCCTGATGAAATTCTGCCCGACTGGAGCAGGATTTGATAGAAAACAGAATGAAATGTTCCAAAATTGACGGTATGCACTTCCTGTGGAGATATCTGCGCAAAGCGCTGCCTCATGGATAGAGCCGCTTCTCTGGTAAAGGTGATCACCAGAAGCTTCTCCGGGGTGATCCGGCGTTCCCGGATCAGATACAGGATCCTCTGGGTGATGGTAAATGTCTTGCCGGAGCCGGGGCCCGCCAGTAATAACAGCGGTCCCTCTCCGAACGTGACAGCCTCCCGCTGGGAGGCATTTAAGCATGTCAGATCAGACATTTGCCTGTAATAACTCGATTCCTTTGCGGATTCTTGCCAGAGATTCCTCTTTGCCCAGGACTTCCATAATCTCCGTAGCACCGGCAGGTGTCATCTGCTTGCCGGATACGGCGGTACGGATCGGCCACATCACATAGCCGTTCTTACAGCCTTTTTCCTCCACATATTTTACAAGAGTCTGATACAGCCCGTCATTGCTGTAATCCTCCTGTGCCTCCAGGATCGGAAGCAGATCTTTCAATACCTCCAGAGAAGTCTCTGCGGTAGTCTTCATCTTCTTGTGTGTATACATCGCCACGTCATATTCCGGAAGCTCCTCAAAGAAATCTACCAGTCCGGCAATATCCGGGAATACTTCGATTCGGGTCTTTACCATGGCTGCGATCTTCTTCAGATCCAGAGGCTTGCTAATCGCTGCCTTCAGGTAAGGCTCTGCCATCTCATAGAACTTGTCGAAATCCATAGCCTTCAGATATTCACCATTCATCCAACGCAATTTCACGATATCGAAGACTGCCGGGGACTTGCTGATGCGATGGTAATCGAACTCCTTGATCAATTCATCCAGAGAGAAAATCTCGCGGTTATCCTCCGGGCTCCATCCAAGCAGTGCCACATAGTTCACGATGGCTTCGGTAATGAATCCCTGATCGATCAGATCCTCGAAGGAAGCATGTCCGCTTCTCTTGGACAGCTTCTTGTGGTTCTCATCGGTGATCAGCGGCAGATGGATATATACCGGTACCTGCCATCCGAAAGCTTCGTACAGGCGTACATATTTTGGGGAGGAGGACAGATATTCGTTGCCTCGTACCACATGGGTGATATTCATGGTATGGTCATCTACCACGTTTGCAAAGTTATAGGTAGGGTAACCGTCGGATTTGATCAGGATCATATCATCCAGCTGGGAGTTATCTACTGTAATGTCTCCGTATAACTCGTCATGGAAAGTCGTGGTGCCTTCCTTGGGGTTGTTCTGGCGAATGACAAAAGGCTTGCCTGCGGCAAGATTTGCCTCAATCTCTTCTTTGGACAGGGACAGGCAGTGCTTGTCATATACGGTGATCTCCTTACCATCCACAACTTCAGTCTTCAGGGAAGCCAGTCTCTCCTTGTCACAGAAACAGTAATAAGCTTCTCCCTTATCGATCAGTTCCTTGGCATATTTCATATAAATACCGGTTTTCATACGTTCACTCTGCACGTAAGGACCATAACCGCCGTCCTTATCCGGGCCTTCGTCATGTACCAGTCCGGTCTTCTCCAGGGTACGATAGATGATCTCGGTAGCACCTTCCACATAACGTTCCTGATCTGTATCCTCGATGCGGAGCATAAAATCTCCGCCGGCATGCTTTGCAATCAAAAATTCATATAATGCGGACCGCAGATTACCTACATGCATTTTACCGGTAGGGCTGGGTGCGTATCTTGTTCTGATCTTTGTCATTTTCTCCTCATTTCCGCAGGCGATCCGTATCCGTTCTGTACCTTCCGGCCTACGCTTCCCTGCTTATATATTCCTGTTCGCCCTCTCTCAGAAGGCAGAACTACTTCCTTATTCTACCGCCTTTTTTCAAAAACTGCAACAGTTAAGACAAGGTTTTCGGATGGGGCAGATTCCACCGAAAGTGTGCCGCCAGAAACCGGATCGCCATGACCACAAAGGCAGCGATAAATACCGCGGGAAGTCTGCCGATACTGCGGTACAGCCAGACGCAGCAGATACCGCCTACCAGAGAGGCACAGGCATAAATATGCTTTACGAAAATATACGGTTCCTCTCCCGCCATCATGTCACGCATCAGACCGCCGCCCACGCCGGTGAGCATGCCGATAAATACCAGCAAAAAGGTATTGTCCGGATAGCCGTTGTCGATGCCAGACATCACACCCAGGGAAGTAAAAATTCCCAGTCCTACAGAGTCCATGCCTAACATCGCTTTGTCATAAAAGGTTCCCAGTCTGCCGCTCAAAAGATCCTGTTTGATATAAAGCAGTATAAAAATAGCCAGTGCTGTAGCCACCGAGACACCGACATATACCGGTTTCTCCAGTGCCGAAGGTAATTTCCCAAGGATCACGTCTCTGGTCATACCACCACCTACAGCCGTCACCACGCCCAGCACACAGATGCCGAAAATATCCATCCGTTTCCGGATCCCCACCATGGCACCTGATGCTGCAAAAGCGATGGTTCCTAAGATTTCCATGAAAAATATAATACTGTCCTGAATGTTCATAAAATAGTTTCTCCTAAAAGTTCTCCACGCTATTTTATAGTATCTTTCCCGAAATAACAATATGCCATTTGTAACTATTCTGAATAGTTTCTCTAATTTTATCTCTATGCGCGCAACAAAACCGCCACGGTAATGTGACGGTTTCGTTTTCGGGATATATCTGTTCTGTTGCAGTGTTTATTCTTTTTCCAGTTCCACCATTTCCTGATCCACACTTTCATCAGGCACTTTCTTCTCAGCTTCGTTCTTGAACTTGTCCACGGCTCTGGCTGCTACGGGGATGGCGATGTTGGTGCCTGCTCCGGCAATACAGCCTCCGGGGCAGGCCATACCCTCGATCAGGCAGCCGTTCATCTTACCTGCTTTGGCAAGGAGCAGGGCCTTCTTACATTCCGCCAGACTCTCCGCATGTTGGATATTCACAGGTGTACCGGGATAATATTTCTCGATGCAGTCCTTGATAGCATTGGCAACACCGCCTGCCACACCATAACCTCTTCCGGCAGAGGTGGCATCCTTCATCTCGTCCATAGCTTTAATCTCATCCAACAGAATTCCCTTGGCTTCGAACATACCGGTCAGTTCCTCAAAAGTGATAACAAAGTCTACATCGGAACGAACGGTACGTCTGCTGGCTTCCAGCTTCTTGGAAGCGCAGGGGCCAATGAATACTACGGACGCATCCGGATGTTCCTGTTTGATCAGACGGGCTGTTGCAACCATAGGTGTCAATTCATTACTTATCTTATCAATGGTCTCAGGAAACAGATTCTTCGCCATCACAGACCAGGAAGGACAACAGGATGTCAGGGCAAACTGCTGCTTACCGGTAGCAACCTCCTTCACGTAGTGTTCCGCTTCCGCCATACATCCCATGTCAGCGCCCAACGCTGTCTCATAGACATCCGCAAACCCCAATTCCTTCAACGCTGTCTTGAACATCTCAGGTGTCACCTTCGGACCGAACTGTCCGGCAAATGCAGGTGCTACCTGGGCTATGATCTTCCGTCCGGACTGCATGGCACGGATCAACTGGAAGATCTGAGACTTGTCAGCAATCGCTCCAAAGGGACAGCTTACCATACACTGACCACAGGATACACATTTTTCATTGTCGATCACAGCTCTTCCCACATGGTCAGATGTAATAGCTCCAATACCGCAGGCAGCCTTACAGGGACGCTCTTTATGGCAAATAGCATCATAAGGGCAGATCTCACGACATTTTCCGCACTTGATACATTTTTCCTGATCAATGACAGATTTCCCATTCTTCATGGAAATCGCACCCTTGGGGCAGACACTCTGGCAGGGATGTGCCAGACATCCCATGCAGGAACTGGTCACCTCGTAACGGTTCTCCGGGCAGGCATTACAAGCCGACGGAATGACCTGCATCAGAGGGGGCTCATAATATTTTTCATCAATATTACTCTCTTCCAGTCCCTGTGTCAGATGTCCGGGATGCTCACGGTTCTCCGGGCGTAAGCTCATCCCCATGGCCAGACGGATGCGCTCACGGATGATCGCTCTGTCACGATAAACGCTCTCCCAGAACTCCGACTCTTCATAGTCTACGATCTTATAAGGCAGCGCCTCCATATCATCTTTCAGATTCGTGGAATTGTAAGCCAGATTAGCCACTTCCTTAAATACCCTTCTTCTCCGCTGTCTTACCGGAGTATCGATCCCTCTCATGCTGCTCATATCATAATTACCGCCTTTTGATATTTTTTTAACACACTAACCATATTAAACCATATCATATCCATAAATGCAAGAAAAATATCAATAAAAATGGGATCTCACACCGTTTTTACGTGAAAGATCCCATCCTTAGAATTTTCTGTTATTCTTATCTTTTATTACTTCATAACGACTCTCTTGAAGTTCTTCTTACCTCTGCGGACTACCAGGCCCTCTCCATCAAACTGCTCGGGAGCGTAAGTAGTCTTTACATCGGTAACTTTCTCATCCGCTACGACAACACCGCCCTGTTCTACAGCACGTCTTGCTTCACTGCGGGATGCAGACAAACCGGATTTTACCAGAACACCGAGAATATCGATCTTACCATCCACAAAATCAGCCTCTGTCAGCTCGCTGGTAGGCATCTCTGCAGCATTGCCACCGGTAAACAGTGCTCTTGCACTCTCCTGTGCCTTCTTAGCCTCTTCCTCGCCATGTACCAGATTGGTCAGTTCGTATGCCAGAATCTCCTTCGCCTGATTCAGCTGGCTGCCTTCCCATTTGTCCATCTCATCGATCTGCTCTAAGGGCAGGAAGGTCAGCATTCGCAGGCACTTCAGAACATCGGCATCTGCTACGTTTCTCCAGTACTGGTAGAACTCGAAGGGAGTGGTCTTGTTGGGATCCAGCCATACGGCACCCTTCTGGGTCTTACCCATCTTCTTGCCCTCGGAATTCAACAGCAGGGTGATGGTCATGGCGTAAGCATCCTTGCCCAGCTTTCTGCGGATCAGTTCCGTACCACCCAGCATGTTGCTCCACTGGTCGTCACCGCCGAACTGCATGTTACAGCCGTATTTCTGATATAAGGTCAGGAAGTCAAAGCTCTGCATGATCATGTAGTTGAATTCAAGAAAGCTTAAGCCCTTCTCCATTCTCTGCTTGTAGCACTCTGCGGTCAGCATACGGTTGACACTGAAATGTGCTCCCACGTCTCTTAACAGTTCCACGTAATTCAGGTTCAACAGCCAGTCCGCATTGTTGACCATCAGTGCCTTACCGTCACTGAAATCAATAAAACGGCTCATCTGCTTCTTGAAGCAGTCTACGTTATGCTGGATCGTCTCCTTGGTCATCATGGTACGCATGTCACTTCTGCCGGAAGGATCACCAATCATTGCAGTACCACCGCCGATCAGAGCAATCGGCTTGTTGCCTGCCATCTGCATTCTCTTCATCAGGCACAGGGCCATGAAATGCCCCACGTGAAGACTGTCTGCGGTAGGATCAAAGCCGATGTAGAAGGTAGCCTTTCCGTTATTGATCAGTTCCTTGATCTCCTCTTCATCTGTCAGCTGTGCCAATAGTCCTCTTGCTTTTAATTCATCAAATACTGTCATTTTCTCTTCTCCTTTTTGGGTTCTTTTTACTCTGTATACCTTTTTTACATTTTGGGGGAATCGGCTCCAAAGGCACTAAAAAAGCCCGCCCCTTTTTCAAAAGGACGAGCTTGATCACTCGTGTTACCACCTAATGTTCCCGCCAGACTCACATCTGACAGCTCAGTAAGTATCTATCAATACTTCGGCCGATATCGGTGCCTGCCGTCCTGATCTACTTGTTCGGGATCCTCTGATAAAATCTACTGATCCTTCTCTTTCCACCGGCTGCTCCGGGATGTATTCCTGCTCTGCTTCTGTGCGCCTCTCACCGACCGGCTGCTCTCTGTCAGAAGTGGAGGAACAGTACTTCTTCCCTTCATCGCATTCTTCTTATCCTATGTTTGCGCTAAACATGACCTTATTATAGCCAGTCTGCGTTTTTCTGTCAACACTTAAAATTTTGCTGCTGGCAGGAGCCGCCTCCGGGTCTATTCTTCCGGCCAGGGCAGATGGGATACTTCCAGCTTCTTATCACGAAGCATCAGTTCCTTCACCGCCTGATCCGCAGACTTGCCGTCAAACAGCACTTCGTTCACCTGTTCAATGATAGGCAGCTGCACATCGTATTTTTTCGACAGTTCCATGGCCGCTTTAGCGGAATACACGCCCTCTACCACCATCTGTACTTCCTTCATGGCTTCCTCGTAGGTCTTGCCCTGTCCGATGAGGATACCGGCACGACGGTTGCGGGAATGCATGCTGGCGCAGGTCACGATCAGATCTCCGATACCGGTCAGACCGCAGAAGGTCTCAAAATTACCACCCATGGCAGTACCAAGTCTTGCGATTTCGGTAATGCCTCTGGTGATCAGCGCAGCCTTCGTATTATCTCCGTAGCCCAGTCCGTCTGCGATACCGGCAGCCAATGCCACTACATTTTTCAGTGCACCGCCCAGCTCAATTCCCAGTACATCGGGGCTGGTATAGACACGGAACACTTCGTTCATGAACAGATTCTGCACATATTCCGCGCAGCTTTTGCTCTTAGAACCCGCTACGATCGTTGTAGGAATCCCGCGGCTGACTTCCTCCGCGTGGGTCGGTCCGGACAGCACCGCTACCTGTGCCTGCGGAATCTCATCTTCGATGATCTGCGCCTGGGTCATCAGGGTATGCTCCTCGATTCCCTTGGAGACACTGACAATTTTCTGTCCCTGTGCCACCAGCGGGCTGATGCGGTGTGCTGTGCTTCTGGTATAGGAGCTTGCCACTGCCATGACCAACAGGTCCTTGCCCTCGATGGCCTGTTTATCATCCGTCGTAAAGATCATATCCTCCGGAAGCTTTACTCCCGGCAACATCTTATGCTCGTGATTCTCCTGAAGCATCTGAATCTCTGCGGGAACCGCAGACCATACCGTCACCTCATGTCCGTTTTTATGTAATACCACTGACAGGCCGATGCCCCAGCTTCCGCCACCCAATATACATACTTTTGCCATAGCTTATTTGTCCTCCCCTGAGATTTCTGTCTGCGCTTCGGCTGATTTCTTATTCTTGAACAGATAAGTCTTCCTCTCGTTCCCGTGGATCAGACGCACGATATTCTGTCTGTGTTTCCAGTATGCCATGACTGTTAAAAATGCGGTGATGGCGTACATTTCATATAGCTGTGACTGCGGCATGGTGCCGAACAGCCCCGTCTGTCCGCAGACCACCATCTGGATCATAAATCCTGCATATACCAATAATGATCCCAGAGACACATAATGGGTGGTCAGGAAGGTTCCGAAGAACAATACCACGCCCATCACGATAAAATAAGGATGGAACGACAGGATCAGTCCTGCTGTGGCAGCGATTCCTTTTCCTCCCTTGAATCCCATGTAAAACGGGAAGTTATGTCCGATGATGGCTCCTGCACCGGTGTACAGGCACAGCAGATAAATATTCTCCGGATGTCCGGTAGTGAACAATGCCTTGGTGATGCATACGGCAACGATACACTTTAAGCAGTCTCCCGCCAGTACGATCAGTCCTGCCTTGGTTCCCAGCACTCTCAGAGCATTGGTGGTACCGGCATTGCCACTTCCGTACTTACGGATATCGATTCCCTTTGCCTTTCCGTAAAAGTATGCGGTCTGAAACAGGCCGAACACATAACCGATGAGTAAACAGATAACACGTTCCATTATTGATCTTTTTCCTTTCGTTCTCTGATGATAAACCGGAGGGGCGTCCCCTTGAAACCAAAGGTCTCCCGGATCTGATTCTCAATATATCTGGTATAGGAGAAATGCATCAGCTCCTTATCATTTACGAAAATAACAAAGGTAGGGGGTTTTACCGCCACCTGAGTAATGTAGTACAGACGAAGTCTCTTACCCTTGTCGGAAGGGGGCTGCTGCATGGCCACGGCCTCTGCCATGATCTCATTCAGCACACCGGTAGCCACACGCATGGCGTGATTCTCACTGACGATATCGATAGTCTCGAACAGCTTGGGCAGTCTCTGTCCTGTTTTCGCAGAGACGAACAGAAGCTCTGCATAGGGCATGAAGGATAAGGTATTACGCACCTTTTCGGTAAATTTATAAATGGTCTTGTCATCCTTTTCGATAGCATCCCATTTGTTCACCACGATGATCGTAGCCTTTCCTCTCTCATGGGCGATTCCGGCGATCTTCGCATCCTGCTCCGTAACACCTTCCTCTGCATCGATCATCAGTACCACCACCTCGGCACGCTCTACGGCACTGACGGTACGGACGATCATATAACGCTCCAGTTCTTCCTTGATCTTGTTCTTCCGGCGAAGACCGGCAGTATCAATGAAGACATATTCTTTGCCGTTATAAGTGATCTCGGTATCCACCGCATCTCTGGTGGTACCCGCGATATCAGAAACGATCAGACGGTTCTCACCCAGCAGTTTGTTGATCAGGGAAGACTTGCCGACATTGGGCTTTCCGACGATGGCCACACGGGTGCGGTCATCCTCTTCTTCCTCTGCCTGTTCCTTATCAAAATATTCCGTTACGGCCTCCAGCATGTCACCGATTCCCAGACGATTCACCGCAGAGATCGGATGGGGATCGCCAATACCCAGATTGTAGAATTCGTAGACATCCGCCATATACTTCTGGAAGCTGTCCACCTTATTGACCACCAGTACCACGGGCTTGTGGGAACGGCGCAGCATGTCTGCCACCTTGGAATCCGCATCCACCAGTCCCTGCTTTACATCCACCAGGAAAATGATCACGTCTGCAGTCTCCATAGCGATCTCTGCCTGTTCCCGCATCTGGGACAGGATCACGTCCTTGCTGTCCGGCTCGATACCTCCGGTGTCGATCAGGGTAAATGTCATATCCAGCCAGTGGATATCCGCATAGATACGGTCTCTGGTAATACCGGGTGTATCTTTCACAATAGATATATTTTCGCCAGCCAGTGCATTGAACAGGGTGGACTTACCGACATTCGGGCGTCCCACCACCGCAACGATGGGCTTGGTTTTTCTCTTTGCCATAATTTCCTCCGTTTCTTATTTACCATCTTAAAATCTATTCAGATGCATCTTCTCCAAGCAGGGCATCCACAAGATCATATCCGCTTGATTTTACAATATTCACGGGCACTTGTAAAGCCCCCTCCACGTCTGCCAGCGTATAATCATCCAGGAACAGATCCGCTCCGCTTCTGAGTACATTCCGGGGAAGATACAATGCTTCTCCCAGATTTTTGTCCTTTAACTGCTTTACGATATCCTGTCCCGTCAGAAGTCCGGACACCGTGATCAGCTCTCCGAAAAATTCATTGATGACCTCATAGACATGTATCTGCAGGCCGGGGTATTCCGACATCATTTCTTCCGACATCTTCTTTAAATAAGGAAACGCCAGTCTTCCCGTAGCCAGAGAGATCTCTCTGGTGCCTTCCCAGGATGGCTTTTTTCCTGCTTCCTTTTCTGCGGTACGCCTCTTCAGTCCGTCGTGGAATTCATCCAATAGCAGGCGGATCATTCCAACACCGTTCTCCAACTGCAGATATCCGTCGTAACGTTCCTCTTCCGGCACCTCTCTGCCCGCCAGAATGTACCATTCATCACTGGCCTGGATAAAGTGTGTCCCATATTTTTCCATGCAGATCTTCTGGTATTTCTCGATCAGATCAATGACCTCACCGGCATCCTGCGCATTAAACGGCTCTAACGGATATAATCCCTCCCGGTACCTGGATAATCCTACCGGCACCACCGAGACACTTTCCACATTTGGCAGATATTCCATCAGCTTCCGGACGCTGTATTCCAGTTCCTTGCCATCGTTTACGCCCTTGCAGAGCACGATTTGTCCATTCATACGGATTCCGGCGGCATTGAGGATGTCCACTTTTTTCAGGGCATCCCCCGCAAAACGGTTGTTCAGCATTTTGCAGCGCAGTTCCGGATTCATGGTCTGGAAGGAGATATTGATCGGAGATAAATGGTATCTGCAGATCCGGTCAATATCATGATCCGACATATTGGTCAGCGTCACATAATTTCCCTGCAAAAAGGATAATCGGGAATCATCATCCTTAAAATAAAGAGTATTACGCATGCCCTTCGGCATCTGATCGATAAAGCAGAAAATGCATTTGTTATGGCAATGGCGGTATTCGTCCATCAGACCGTTCTCAAATTCGATGCCCATATCCTCATCAAATTCCTTGTCGATCTCTAAGAGCCACTGCTCTCCGTCCGGCTTCTCTACCAGCATCTCAATATAAGTATCCTGTGTCAGAAACTGATAATCAAAAATATCTTCGATCTCTGTATTATCTATGGCCAGTACTTTATCTCCGGGAGCAATCTCCAGTTCCTCCGCGATGCTTCCCGGCTTTACTGTTTTTACAATATGTTCTTTTTTCTTCATTCTAATTCACCTAACCATCTTTCTCCTACCCATTGTACAAGAAATTCCTTGACGTGTCACTAGCATAATGTTATAAATTAATTGTTATATTCAGAATAGTTCCGCAAAAATTAAGCATCGAAGATGCGCTTTTGCGAAGGAAGCTCTGCATATTTTTACGAACAATAAAGCTCGTCCGGGAGGGACATCATGCCTAATTTACACGAACTGGAAAATGCCATGCCCGTGGCTCCTTTGAAGATCATCGCTCTGCCTTCCGCAGAAAAAATGGGACGCCGCATCAATGACTACATGGTAGAATTCCGTAAGAGTATCCATAATGACAAAGTGAAAAACGATCCTGCCTTTCACGGCTATATCGAGAGCAACTATCTCGTAGACGTGGATGTGCCCCGTTTCGGAAGCGGTGAAGCCAAAGCGCAGATCAGCGAGACCATCCGCGGTAAGGATCTGTTCATTCTCACCGATGTATGCAATCATAGTATTACTTACAACATGAACGGCTATACCAACCACATGTCTCCTGATGACCACTACCAGGATCTGAAGCGTGTCATCGCCGCTTGCAACGGCAAAGCCAGACGTATCAACGTCATCATGCCTTTCCTCTATGAAGGCAGACAGCATCGCCGCAGCGGCAGAGAATCCCTGGACTGTGCTTATGCACTGGAAGAGTTACGGGATATGGGAATTGATAACTTCATCACTTTTGATGCCCATGATCCCAGAGTACAGAACTCCACTCCGCTGAACGGATTTGATAATTTTACCACCCCTTACCAGTTCATCAAGTCCTTGTTAAATTCCGAGGACGATATGATCGTGGACAAGGATCATCTGTTAGTCATCAGCCCGGATGAAGGAGCTCTGGATCGTGCCATTTATTTTGCCAGCGTTCTGGGTGTCGATACTGGTATGTTCTACAAGAGACGTGACTATTCCACCATCGTCAACGGCAAGAACCCTATCGTTGCTCACGAATTCTTAGGTGACAATATTGAAGGTAAGGATATCATCATCATCGATGACATGATCTCCTCCGGTGGAAGTATGCTGGATACTGCAAAACAGTTAAAGGCCATGAAAGCCAGACGCGTATATATCTGCTGTACTTTCGGCTTGTTCACCGACGGTCTGAAGAATTTCGACGCTGCTTACGAGCATGGTGATTTCGATAAGGTCATTACTACGAACCTTACCTATCTGCCGCCTGAGATCTACACCAGACCTTATTTCGTGGAAGCCGATATGAGCAAGTTCATTGCTTCCCTGATCGACTTTATGAACCATGACGCTTCTCTGTCCAATGTCATGGCTACCACCGAAAAGATCCACGGTATTGTAGAAGCCTACAACAATCGTACGGAAATGAGCGAATTTCATTTTTAATTTCCAACAGATCTGACAACGCATAAAAAAACGCAGAAGCCGTTATGGTTTCTGCGTTTTTCAGTTATATTGCTTATTTCAGTATTTCTTATTTCGCCATTTCTAAACCTCTTTCGACACGGTCTCCTTCAGCTGCTCAGTGGCGGGTTCTTCCGGCTTATGGTATTCCGGGAAATCCAATATAATCTTAAACAGATCTCCATCCAGCTGAATCTGGAATTCTCCGTGCTGTGCCTTGGTCAGATTTTTCGCAATATACAGACCCAGACCACTTCCCTCGGTAGTACGGGAAGCATCTCCCCGGATAAATCTCTCTGACAGTTCCTCACCCTTGAGATTCATGGGCCGGTCGGAAATATTTTTCAGAGAAGCGATGACTCTTCCGTCCTTTACCTGCATCTCCAGATAGACTCTGGTTCCCTCCAGGGCATACTTGCAGATATTCTGAAACAGATTTTCAATGATTCTCCACATCCTGCGGCTGTCGGCATAGATCATGCCGGCCACATCATTTCCGTCAAAGATCACCTGCAGCTTTTTCTCTTCCATTCTGTCGGAGAATTCTCCCACTGCCTGATTCAGCAGTTCCGTCAGGTTCAACTGTTCCAGATTCAGCACAATGTTACCGGAGGAGATTTTCGAAGCCTCCACCAGATCATCCGTCAACTGTTTCAGTCTCTGGGATTTGCTGTCCAGCACCTCAATATAGCTTCTGGCCGGTTCTTCCGTGATCTTTAGGCGTTTCAACAGATCCACATAATTGATAATGGAAGTCAGCGGTGTCTTAATATCATGGGAGACATTGGTGATCAGATCCGATTTCATCTGCTCATCCTTCATGCTGGTGCTTACCGCCTTGCGGATACCCTCTCCGATGTTATTGACTGCATCCGCCATCTCACGGTTGTCCCCATGAAGAGATTCCACATCCAGCTTATAATCCACTTCTCCATCACGGATCCTTCGGATTCCTTCCACGATATCGATCTGCTCCGCTTTTTGCTTGAACCTTAGTACCCCCACAATGCCGTCCAACACAATAGCCCCCAGTGCCGGAAGCACCCACAGAGCGCTTTTTCCCCGTAGCAGATAAGCTCCGAAAATTCCTGCCAGATTCACCAGTAGAAACAGATTATACGGGATCAGTGAGCTGATGGCGGAATTTCTGTGGGAAACCACAAAATGTACCGCCTTACCGAAGCTTGTGACGATCCAGTGCAGGAAACTGTCACTCCACATATTGTGGGATTTGATCCTGCGGATCAGGCTGTACCAGAAAACATTGATTCCCATGCTTACGCAGAAGCCATACAGCGCAAAGACACCGTAGGCTGTCAGCCGTGTGATCTCCCGCCCCTGGATCTCGGAATGGCTGAGATATACCTTATTGGCCACATTCATCAGATAATCGTATCCGATTCTTCCGCCATAGATAAATCCCACCAGCAAAAGCGCCATGAACTCGATCCAGACATGATCGATACCGTTCAGGTACAGAACCGGCTCATCCTCCTCATCGTAAGCCACGCCGGCCGTTACGGTAAGATAAATACCCACCAGCAGCCACAATACTGCCAGCAGGATCCCTCCGCCGATCAGATACCAGATATTCGGAACGATTCTCTGGAACACCACATTGGCATTGTAAAAGGAATCTCCCTCCACCGGATAATTGGTATCCACTGCGATCCAGATATGAGTCATATCCGGATGCACATAACCATACTCTTTCAGATACTGATAGATCTGGCCCTCAGTCATTCCTGTGTTGCCGGTAAATTCCAGACTGTCCGGATAATAGATCAGATACCGTCTGTACTCCGAAAAATAATCCGTAATATCATTATCGGAACTGTTCTCAAACTCCGATACATTCGTATAGGTTCTGCTAACTCCATCTGTTGTCATCATACGGACCACATATTTCAGATTGCCCGCATCTTCTTTATACAGATCATTACAGTTCTGATACTGCTCATAGTTGGCTGACAACGTCTGGATCGTCATCTCCAGATTGCTCTGCAGCGCAATATATTCGATCCAGTTGTCCGCACAGGCTGTCAGCTGCTTCTCTCCGTCTACGGTGGCATAACGGTTCACCAGCATCGGGAAATATACCGTCAGCGTACCATCGTCTTCTCTGGATACCCGGATATCCTGTACACTCTCTTTCACAATGTATGTGAAAGCCAGGTCTTCCAGCCGATCGGTTCTCTGGCTCTCCGGAATTGCCTCGATTGCCTGTGCGACTGCTTCCTTCTGCTCCTCCGTCTGCTCTCCGCCTGCCACGAACACCAGCTGTCCGTCCGCATCCACGCGGAAGTTCGACTCCAGGTCTATCGGTCCGAAATAATTCACGAAGTCCGACATACTCATAATACGATCTGTATATTCCGCACCGTATTTTCCCCATTTGATCAGATCTTCCAACTCATAAACTGCTGTTACAGGGCAATCTGCACCGCCGGTTTTCCCTGAAGCAAATTCCGTGATATCAACATGCTTATGCGGATCAAAGCTTCCATTGGTTTCCATCTGTCCTTTGATCACCATAAGCTGGATAATATCCGATACCGAGCTCTGGAACAGATCATGGAAAATCACGGAATCTTCAAATTGCGTTTCCGCATCCAGAGGGGATAATTCATATACTTTTGTGCCATCCGCTGTGTCTACCGCCAGATAGGAATTGAACAAAACCGCCGCGATTGCCACCAGCAAAAGCAAAGCCGCCGTCTGCTGCACCAGTCCCAGCATCAGCCGTTTCAATGTAGGTCGTCTCATGCCTGCTCCTTGTCGATCTTATAGCCTACTCCCCATACCACTTTCAGATACCGGGGTTCCTTGGGATTGATCTCGATTTTTTCACGGATATGCCGGATGTGTACCGCCACGGTATTGTCCGCTCCGATGGCATCCTCATTCCAGATGCTTTCATAGATCTGATTGATGGAAAATACCCTGCCCTGGTTCTTCATCAAAAGTAATAAAATATTATATTCGATAGGTGTCATTTTTACCGGTTCATCGTCCACTGTCACCTGTTTGATATCATCATTGAGGATCAGTCCACCCACCTGATAGATTGCTTTGTTCTCACCGGTCAGGCTCCCCAGGGAGGTATATCTGCGCAAGTTGGATTTGACTCTCGCCACTAGTTCCAACGGATTAAAAGGCTTGCAGATATAATCATCCGCACCGATATTCAGCCCCAGGATCTTGTCCGTGTCTTCCGATTTGGCCGACAGGATAATAATGGGAATGCTGCTGTATTCCCGGATCTTCAATGTAGCCCGTATGCCATCCAGCCGGGGCATCATGATATCCATGATCAACAGATGGATATCCTCCTTGTCCAGGATCTGAATTGCCTGTTCCCCATCATACGCTTTATATATTTTATAGCCATCCTGACTCAGATAGATCTCGATGGCATCCACGATCTCTCTGTCATCATCACATACAAGAATATTTGCCATACTTCCCTCATTTCTCCGTTACTTCCCGGTTCCCCATCATTTTCGTTATTTCTATTTAAACATAATATTTTTAAATATTTTCGTGTTTTTTCTTAAATTTTCTTAATTCCCGTCAGGCACTCAGGAACTCAGGACTCCTTCAGCATTAAAAATGCCGCCAGATTTCCCCTCTGTCCGTGACTTGCCCGGTGGGAAAACAGATACTCCGGATTGTGGCAGGTACAGACGTTCGTTACCGCCATATGTTCCGGCGGGATCCCCACCCTTAACAGAATGCTCTGATTGGCTTTCCACAGATCAAGCTGATATTTACCCGGTGCTTTGCCCGGCTGCAGCACATCCTCCGGAAAGCCTTCCCGGAACTGTTCCGCCACTTCTTCACTCACTTCATAACAATCCACACAGATGGACGGTCCGATGGCCGCCACCAGCTCCTCCGGGCGGCTGTTAAAATGTTCCTGCATATATCGTACCATACAAGCTCCCATTCCCGCTACCGTTCCTCTCCAGCCGGAATGCGCCAGTCCGATGGCCCTGTGTACCGGATCCACGAAATACAGAGGAACACAGTCTGCATAAAAAGTCACCAGTGCGATTCCGGGGATATCCGTAGCCAGACCGTCTATATCGTCATAGACCGATGGTCTGGTGATCCCATTTCCGGCATCTGCTTTCGTCACCAGATGAATATTCGTGGTATGGGTCTGTTTCGATGCCACCATATGTTCCGGGTCTGTTCCCAGTACTTCACCAATCCGTCTGTAATTCTCTCTGACACATTCCAGGTCATCTCCTCTGGAAAAACTCAGGTTCATAGTGGAATAGATTCCGTTGCTGACACCACCGGTCCTTGTGGTAAACAGATGTTCCACCACACCGGTCTCTTCCAGCTTCGGGAATACCAGATACTCCAGTTCCCCTTTTTGTCTCTGCTGTATACTGTCTGTGTCTCTGCTGTCTGTTCTGCTCAATGGATACATGTTTCTAACTCCTTGCACTATAATGATGCGGAAAAGCATTTGGAATCCAGTGAAGTGCCTCCCCCTGGATTGCCACCACATCATAGCGCACCCAGGTATCCTCCCCATAATGATGCAGATAACGGTAATAATCCGCAACTCTGCAAATGGTTCTCTGTTTCGCCGTTGTCACGGCCTCCGCCGCATTTCCCTTTTCATCACCGGAACGGTATTTCACTTCCACAAACACAAGATATTTTCCGTCTCTGCCGATAATGTCGATCTCACCGTTCCTGCCTCTGCGGAAATTCCGTTCCAGGATACGCATTCCCTGTTTCTCCAGATAGTCCGCAGCCATCTGCTCATATACATTCCCCGTCTGTCTGGTATTCAACCCTTATGTTTTCCCCCGTTTGCCACACTTTCCTTTACCATGCGGTGATCCACAGCATCCACAAATACCAGAATCTCCGCCACCACTTCATACAACTCCGGCGGGATCATCTCGCCGATGTCCAGCCGGGACAGTGTATCCGCCAGCTTGTCATCCCGATGGATCGGCACACTGCTCTCCTGGGCCTTCTCTATGATCTTCTCCGCCAGAATTCCCTTGCCGCTGGCTATGACTCTGGGTGCCTCATCCGAGGGATCGTATTCCAGTGCTACGGCCTGTTTTACTTTCTTTTTCTCGTCATTCATTCTGTTTCCTCTATGGCCTTCTTAACATACATGGTTTCAGCCGCACAAAACATATACGTTTTCTCCGTGCTGCGCACTCTCGAAATCGTAACAATCATTCGTATTCCGGACTATCGTCCTGCATACTCATGTTTGTCCGCTCCTCTCATAGGAAACATCCGCTGCCTGCTAGCAGTCACGTCTGTTTCCTATGGATGAGCTATGTTCTCACATCAAAGGCATATTGTGCTACCGGAACACTTCCTTCTGTCTTAAGAAGCGGTGCCATGGCCTGCGCCGTCTGCTGTAATTCGGTACGCAGTGTTGTCTCACATTTACAGTCATAGCCTCTTTTTTGCAGCCGCTCTGTCAACACATCCATATTAGCCTCCAGATAATCCAGAATTGTGTCATTCTGTACATAAAATTTTGTGCTGACTTTGGTATCTTTCAGAGTCACATACACATCAAGCGGTCCCAGATGTTCCATATCCAGATGTAGCAGTGCGCTGACCTGTCCGTCTTTTCTGGCAAGATTTTTCTTGTTGGTATATACGAACAGTTCTCCCGTCTTGTGCTCTCCCTGCCGTAGATGCAGCGGCAGCTGGATATAGGCATAGGTCTGGTTGATCTGTTGCAGGAAATCCACGTTCTGGCTTAAATTCGTCACGTTCTGATAAGCACTTGAACCACGCTGTCCGTTTTCTTCCAAAAGATTACTCAACCCCTTCAACTGTTTTCCCAGCTTCTGGTAAAGTTCCTCCACCTTCTCCGGAGATTCCACATCCTCTGGTTTTATGCTCCACCGATCCGCCAGGAGTTTTGCCGGAAGCTCTGCCACTTTGGAATTATGGAGAATACTGCGCAGCAAGGGAATATCTTTCGTCTCCAGCCCCTGCTTTAACAGTTTCTGCAGATTCTGCAGCTGTGGTGCCTCCTGTGTTTTTTCTGCACCGGGATTTTCTTTTATCGTCTGACCGTTGCCCGATGCCGTCTCCGTCGGTTCCTCTATGATGGTCTTCTGCCCCGGCACAGCTTCCGGTGCTGTTGCCGAAGGCTGTACTGGCATCTGTTCTGCCTCTTCCGGGGTCACTGTCACATCCACGCCAGGCTCCGGCAGAGGTCCCTCGGTCTGTTGTTGTCCTGTTACCGTCTCTCCGACCGCATCTTCGAAAGCCAACAGTTCCAGAACCTCACTGTAGATTGTGGCGGCCTGCTCTATGTCTCCACTCTCTACCAGCCCCTGCAGCATATTTGTCAGACTTTCTCCGGTCTCTGCGATTCCTGCTGTCAGCTGATGTGTCAGATTGCGATAGGACGCCATCTGTGTGATATTTTCCTCCGTCACCGGAAGTTCCACTTTGTGAAGATTCACGAGATCCAGAATCTCCGCATCCGGGAACGCATTACTTTCATGCCAGATCTGCTGCAACGTATTCTTATCAATAGGAAGCCCCACATCCATCAGTTGTTTTGTCATGGCTACCGTATTCTCGTTCACCGGCAACGATGCCATATCCAACGCTTTCAGTACGGTTCCTTCTGTTGCCATATTGGTAAAAAGAGGACTCAGATTCAGTGTCTGCCCGTTATTTTTTACCTGAAAGGTAATGTTCTGCCCCAGTTCCAGACGGATATCCGCATCCACTTTTGCATCCACCAGGACATCCTGCAGCAGACGGATCTGCGCATTATTGCCCTCCCTGGAGACCACCTCTCCTCTGAGGGTCTGCCCGGGAACCAGTGCACGGATCTGCCGGTTTACCTGTTCGGTATTCGCATTATTTGGAGTCTGTACTCTGCTGTTATCCGCTATTTTATCCTGTGAGAACCATCCTGTCAGCTTCATATTTTCTCTCCCGGCACGCTAAAATGCCTTAAAATCCGAAATTTTTGATAAAGCTGTGTCTGTGGATCGGAGTCGGTCCATACTCCTTCAGTGCCGCAATATGTGCCGCACTGCCGTACCCTTTGTTGGATGCAAAATCATACTCCGGAAACACATCGGCATACTGCTCCATCAGACGATCCCTGGTCACCTTGGCCACAATACTGGCCGCACCGATAGAAATGCTCTTGGCATCGCCCTTGATGATCGGCACCTGTCGGATCTCCACTCCGGGAATCGTCACAGCATCGTTCAACAACAGATCCGGTGCCGGATCCAGTTTGCCGACAGCCTCCCGCATGGCCTCATAGGTTGCCTGTAAAATATTGATCTCATCGATCCGCTCCGGAGAAGCATAGCCCACTGCCCAGGCCACCGCTTCCTTCGTGATCACATCGTACAGCTCTTCTCTCTTTTTTTCGGATAACTGCTTGGAATCATTAATGTATAAAATATCACAATCCTTCGGCAGAATGACAGCACCTGCCACTACCGGTCCCGCCAGAGGACCTCTTCCCACTTCGTCAATTCCGCAGATATAGGTATATTGTGCGTATTCTTTCTCGTATTTTTTCAGATTCTCGATCCGCTGACGTTCCTTTTCCAGAGCATCTATCTTTTTCAGTGCGCCAGACACCAGCTTCTGCACACCGCTTCTGGGATCATTCTCATATTCTGCTATAAATTCAGGCAGCTTTTCCATTGAAGCTGCCTGTAATATTTCCTTGATCTTTGCTGCACTTTCCATTTGTTTATCCCCATTTATGGTTATTGATGTTGTAATACACCGAAATCAGAAACCGGCCAGATCCGGAGCCAGGCTTTTCCGATGATATTTTCTCTTTTTATGTTACCCACCATATCCGTACGACTGTCGCTGGAATTGTTGCGGTTGTCTCCCATGACAAAATATTCATCATCCCCCAGTTCAATGGGTTCCGCCGCCCGGCCGATGGTCTCCGGTTTTATGACTTCCATGCCGTAGTTCTCTTCCAGCTTTTCCCCGTTGATGTAGATACTGCCATCATCCATGATCTGTACCGTCTCTCCCGGCAGTCCGATGATACGCTTGATATAATAGGTGTTGTCCTGGAATTGAAACGGGAAGACAATGATGTCAAAGCGTTCCGGATCATGAAAACGATAGCTTAACTTATCCACGATCAGATTATCCCCGTTGTGCAGGGTATTCTCCATGGAGGCTCCCTCCACTTCCGTACGCTGTCCTACAAAGGTGATCACCAGCCATACCGCTCCCAGTACACAGAGCAGGTAGATCGCTGTGTTTAATAATTCTCTCATGATTCTGTTCATCTGTCTATATCCTCTCCAGTGTTATTCGTCCCAGCTTGCCGCTCCGGAAATCATCGATCAGGATGCCGGCGGCTTTCCCCAGATCCAGTTGTTCTCCCTTTGCATAGCATTTGCGGCTCTCTGCCACTGCTTCCAGTATCTCTATGGGCTTGCCCGCAGGATCTGCCTCGTAGCGTTCCTGCAAAGCCTTCGGATAAAGCTCTTTGATGGCTCCGATCAGATCACAGGCCAGTTCATCTGGAATTAGGATCTCATCGTTCATGGATCCGATAAATGCCAGACGCATTCCTACCTGCTGGTCCTCGAATTTGGGCCACAGGATACCGGGGGTATCCAGAAGTTCCAGTCCTTTATTCAGACGGATCCACTGTTTTCCCTTGGTCACACCGGGTTTATTTCCCGTCTTGGCGCAGGCTTTTCCCGCGAAGGAATTGATAAAAGTGGATTTCCCCACATTTGGGATTCCCACTACCATAGCACGTACCGGTCGATTTACGATGCCTCGCTTTCTGTCACGTTCAATCTTCTCCTTGCAGACTTCCTGTACCAGCCCCTGGATCGACTTGATTCCCATACCGGTACGGGAATTGATTTCCAGTACACCCATTCCCTGATTTGAAAAATACTCGACCCATTTCTTATTCCACACCGGATCTGCCAGATCTGATTTATTCAACAAAATGATACGGGATTTACCTTTTCCCAGTTCATCGATATCCGGATTCCTGCTGCTGATGGGGATTCTGGCATCTACAAGTTCAATCACCAGATCGATCAGCTTGATATTTTCCTGCATCATACGCCTTGCTTTGGTCATATGACCGGGATACCACTGATAATTCATTTTTCTATTCTCCTACCATACTTTCTATTTGATAAAGCCGATGCCATCCGTCCCGGATTTTAAGTGGAACCAGGCTTTGCCGATCATATCGCCCTCCTCCACCGGTCCGATATTGGCGGATCTGCTGTCTTCGCTGTTATTCGGGTTGTCCCCGATGCAGAAATACTCCTTGTTCCCAAGGATAATCTCGTTTTCCGCTATACCCGCATCCAGGATCCGTTCCGTCACCCATTTGCTTTCCTGCCCGTTGACATACAGAGTTCCGTCCGCGATCCTTACCTTGTCTCCCGGCCCTGCCACAACACGCTTGACATAATAATGGGAATTTTCATTGCCATTCGGCAGAAATGCTACTACGTCTCCCGCCTTCGGAGAAGATAAAACATACAGAAAACGGTCAATAAATATCTGCTGTCCATTCTCCAGTGTCGGTTCCATGGACATGCCCACAACTCTGGTGGACTTTCCCAGAAAGATAACCACCACTGCAGCCAGAAAGACTGACAGTGCAATGCCGAAGATCCAGCTGAAAATTTCCCTGAGCAGTTCCTGACTGATCTTTTTCTTTTTTTTATAAAAACTTAGTCCCTTATTTCTCAATGTTCTGTCCTATCTCGCATAGTGTTTATAAGTCTCAGTGTACCATATCCGTATTCCTTTTTCAAATAAATATAAAAGGCAGCTGTCAGAAACAGCTGCCCCTCTTCGGTCAATGTAATTATTTAACTAATTCCTTAACCTTTGCCTTCTTACCAACACGATCTCTTAAGTAATTCAGCTTAGCACGTCTTACTTTACCTTTTCTTACAACTTCGATCTTCTCTACGTTGGGAGAATGTAAAGGCCAAGTCTTCTCTACGCCGATACCGTTGGAAGTCTTTCTAACAGTGAAAGTCTCTCTGTTGCTGCCGCCCTGTCTCTTCAGTACAACGCCTTCGAATACCTGGATTCTCTCACGGTTACCCTCTTTGATCTTGCCGTATACCTTAACGGTATCGCCGACTTCAAACTGATCAACGGTTGCTTTTAACTGTTCTGCTTCGATCTCTTTGATAATGTTACTCATAATGAGCCTCCTTCATAAAATGGATGTTCTTAATACCCTTATTGGTAGCAGAGGACCATCTCGTTTTCACAACATTCAGATTTTACCATAAGGCCATATAAAAAGCAAGCTTTTTTTAATTATATAGCCACCAGATCGCGGGATCCGACAGATTCAGCCCCAACCGTTCCTGCAGTTGTATGGACGCTTCATTTCCATTCACAATATGGGCGTAGGGGATCATCCCCTGTTCTCTCTGTTTGTTGATCAGATAACCTTCCAGGGATGCTGCAAGTCCTTGTCTGCGGTATGCATCCTCCACATACAGCATTCCCATGCTGCCGTCATTGTGGCATCCGATAAAACCACAGAGTTTTCCCTCGATATAGATGCCGAAGACATCTCCTGCTGTAATCCTCTCCCGGACATAAATCTCGTCTCCCAGGTGATAATGCTCCGCCACATAAGGAACCTCTTCCACTGTCAGCTGCCGGATGTCCTTGTGCCTCACCGGAAGTGGTTCCCCTCTGGTATAGCACGCCTGGGAACATAGCATACTGCCATGATACCCTAAAATTTCACTGACACGTTCATTCCACCGGTCTGTCACGGTCACGATACTATGCCCCGACACGGCTTTCGGAATGAGCGGCAGCATTTTCTCCAAATGCTCCTCATCCTCCGCATTCAGCATGGCATTGCCGATCTCCGGCAGATAGATCAGTACATTTTTCCCCTCCGCATAGAGAACTTCTCCCAATCCTCTGGACAGTGTCTCCATCATATGAATAAAAATACGTTTCTTCGCGGAAAGTTTTTTTATGACTTTCTGTTTTTCCTGATATTTCGCATAGAGATCCGGGCGGCGTTCTTCCGTCCGTCTCTCGGACTGTTCCAGCCGCCAGGCATTGATCTTTTTATGATTGCCCGACAGAAGTACCTCCGGTACTTTCTTTCCGTGCCATTCCTCCGGGCGGGAATACTGGGGATATTCCAGCAGATCGTTATGGAAGCTCTCTGTCTCGGCAGATTCGTCGTTATTGAGTACCCCGGGCACCAGTCTGGCCACCGCGTCCACCACGACCATGGCTGCCAGTTCCCCACCGGTGAGGACATAATCGCCGATAGAAATATAATCCGTCACGACCTCTTCCAGAACTCTCTCATCGATTCCCTCATAATGTCCGCAGAGCAATACCAGTTCCTCTTCCCCGGACAGTTCTCTTGCTTTTTTCTGGGTAAAAGGGGCTCCCTGTGGTGTCAGATAGACGCAGCGTACCTTTCTGTCTCCTGCCACCACCCGGTAGGCATCATAGACCGGCTGTGCCTGCATCAGCATTCCGGCCCCGCCGCCATAGGTGTAATCATCCACTTTTCCGTGCTTATCCTGTGTGTAATCCCGGATATTCACCGCATCTATGGAAATCAGATTCTTCTCCGCTGCCCGGCCTAAAATACTGGTTGCCAGCCCCTGCTGCACCATTTCGGGGAACAGGGTCAGAATATGAAACTTCATCATAAGTCAAGCAGTCCTTCCAGTACATGTACCTGCATTGTGCCATTTTCCACGTCCACATTCAGGATACACTGTTTGATAGCGGGCAGAAGCAGGCTCTTACCGTCTGCCATTTCCACCTCGTAGACATCATTGGCACCGGTCTCGATCACATCTTTTACCGTGCCCAGTTCCTTACCGTCTTCATCCTGCACTTTCAGTCCGATCAGATCGGCGATGAAATACTCGTCCCTTTGCAGACGCACTGCATTTTTGCGGGTCACGTACAGGCTCTTCTGACGATATTTTTCTATATCATTAATGTTGTCCAGCCCTTTAAATTTCAAAATCACAAACTGCTTAAAGAACTTGACACCCTCAATTTCCAGATTCATTTTTTCCTTGCCGGTATCCAGAACGACTTCCTTTAATCTGCGGAATCTTCTGGGATCATCCGTGGTAGGATATACCTTTACTTCTCCTCTCACCCCGTGGGTGGAAGTGATAATGCCGACCTGCAACAGATCTTCCATATAGTTTTACTCCATTCCGGCTTTAGCCAAAAAACGGAGAAACACACGCCTGTATGTTTCTCCGCTCAACGTCAGGGATCTCTCAATTCGAAATTAAACGATCTCAACGTCCACTCTTGTGTTGTCTTTGGATGATGCTGCTTTCACAACGGAGCGGATTGCTTTTGCAATACGTCCCTGCTTACCGATCACCTTACCCATATCGGACGCAGCTACATGAAGTTCAAGGACGATATTTTTTCCTTCTGTCTTCTCAGTTACAACTACTTCATCCGGATTATCAACGAGTGCCTTTGCAACTACTTCTACTAGTTCCTTCATAATCCACCTCCGATGAATAGATATTTAGAACTTATTTCTCGATTCCTGCAACCTTGAAAAGCTTAGCAACCTGCTCGGTAGGCTGAGCACCGTTCTGTAACCACTTCTTAGCCAGCTCTTCATTGATCTTGAAAGTGGAAGGATCGGTGGAAGGATCGTAGGTACCGATCTCCTCGATGAATCTACCGTCTCTGGGGGAACGGGAATCTGCTACGATAATTCTGTAAAAAGGAGCCTTCTTCTGTCCCATTCTTCTTAATCTGATCTTTACTGCCATTTCTTTTTCCTCCATTAATTAAAAATAAAATAATTTATATGATAAGAACTGATTGTTCATATCGGACTTAAGTTAAGTAAACAGTGCTAGAAAAATCTGCCGCCAATACCGGGAAATTTTCCGCCGCCGAACATACCACCCATGCCGCCGCGGCCCTTTTTGCCGCCGCCAAACTGCTTCATCATCTTCTGTGTCTGCTCGAACTGTTTGATAAAACGATTCACCGTTGCAATATCCACACCGGCACCTTTTGCAATACGGTGTTTTCTCTGAGGGGTCAGGATCTTGGGATTCCTGCGTTCCTCTTTTGTCATGGATAATACGATGGCTTCCGTACGCTTCATCTGCGTCTCATCAATGGCACCTTCCAGATCCGATGCCTTGATCCCCATTCCGGGAAGCATCCCTAAGATGCTGGACAGACCGCCCAGATTACGCATCTGCTTCATGCTCTCCAGGTAATCCTCAAAATCGAACTTACCTTTCTTCATGCGGCCGGCCATATCACGGCTCTTCTCCTCGTCAATATCGATGTTGGCCTGTGCCTTGTCAATGAGGGATAACACATCACCCATACCAAGGATACGGCTTGCCATACGATCGGGATAGAACTGCTCTAAATCGGACAATTTCTCTCCCATACTTACAAAAAGGATCGGCTTGCCGGTGACTGCTTTGATGGAAAGTGCCGCACCGCCTCTGGTATCACCGTCCATCTTGGACAGGATTACGCCATCGACGCCTACCTTTTCATCAAATTCTTTTGCCACATTTACGGCATCCTGACCGGTCATGGCATCGACTACCAAAAGTGTCTGATGCACGGTCACGGTCTCCTTGATCTCCTGTAATTCCGCCATCATGTCTTCATCCACATGAAGTCGTCCGGCAGTATCGAGGATCACTACATTATGACCGTTTTTCTCCGCATACGCAATGGCTTTCTTCGCAATCTCGGCAGGTTTATGATCCGTTCCCATGGAGAACACATCAACTTCCTGCTTCTTACCATTGATCTGTAACTGTTCAATGGCTGCGGGACGGTAAATATCGCAGGCTACCAACAAGGGCTTCTTGCCCTTGAGTTTCAGCTTACCGGCGATCTTGGCCGTTGCGGTGGTCTTACCTGCACCCTGAAGACCTGCCATCATGATAACGGTAATGGCTTTGCCGGGCTGCATGGCAATCTCTGTGGTCTCACTGCCCATGAGATTTACCATCTCTTCATTTACGATCTTGATCACCATCTGTCCGGGATTCAGACCGTTCATGACGTCCTGGCCAATGGCACGTTCCTCCACTGCCTTCACGAACTGCTTGACTACCTTGAAGTTAACATCTGCCTCCAACAGTGCCATCTTGACTTCCTTCAGTGCAGACTTGACATCCTCTTCCGTCAGGCGGCCCTTGCTTCTTAAGTTTTTAAAAACATTCTGGAGTTTGTCTGTTAAACTTTCAAATGCCATTTGCTGCTCCTTACCATTCCTTTAAAAGGGATCTGGATAATTCCCGGATGCGTTCCATCCGTTCTCCGGGATCCGTATCATTCTCTGCCGTCAGCTGTTCGATCTCACCGATCTTCTCCTTGGCCGCCATGAAACGTTCCACCAGATGAAGCTTGCTCTCGTAATCCTGCAGGATCCGGTCACAGCGCTTGATCAGATCATGGACGCCCTGTCTGCTGATGCCCTGTTCTCCCGCGATCTCACTGAGAGACATATCATTATATACTGCATCCTCATACACTCTCTGCTGATGCTCGGTGAGAAGTTCACCGTAGAAATCATATAACAGATTCTGTTCCAAAATCCTGTCCATCTTATCCAGTGCCTTTCTATAGGTCATGCGATATGCACCTTGGCTATCATACTATAGAAAAGTATAGGTGTCAAGTATTTTTTCTTTACACCTTTGCTATATAAATTGAGAGTTAGTGAAGAAATGCTATCAAATCCCCGTAGCCCTTGGCAGGGTATAAGAAACGCGGCACGCTCGCGCTCTGTCGCAGAGCGTAGCGGTACATAAGCGGTCACAATACGACCGCTAAGTACCGACGTCTGCTTACGGCACTGCTTATTCTTATACCCAGCCGGGGCTACTGTTTTTTTAAAACTTTCCAAAATGCAGAACGCCCATGGCGGACGGAATGTCCTTCCGAGGATGTTTGTCGGGAGGTGGTGATATTTTCTCGAAAAGTGTAGAAAAACAGGGTGGAGCGAACAGGACGTTCGCGACAGGCGGACGTTGCCATGGATGGCAACTGGAGCCGTGCCCGTGCGGTTTAGAACCGCTACTCACTTTTCGTCAGAAAATTCCCACCGGGAGACCTTACATCGAGGAAGGACATTCCATCCGCCATGGGCGTTCGTGGATTTGTTTCACTAACTCTCAATTTATCATACTTTTAGTACACACGGATAATGCCGGAAATTTCCCTCACGACGGACATTCCCTCCATGATGCGGATAGCGTCATTAAAATGTCTCTCCTTTACGAGATCGGTGATGACCACGATTTCGGCAATGCCGTCGTGGCTACGCTTCTGTACCATCTGTGCGATGCTGACATCGTTGTTGCCCAGGACACCTGCAATATTGGCCAGTGCTCCGGCGCGGTTCTCCACCTGAAGCCGCAGGAAGAATCTGCTCTTCGTCTCCTCCACATCCAGTACGGGAAGTTTCTTGTGGCTGTCACTGCCAATCTTGCCGCAACTTCCATGGATAATATTACGCATCACATCGATGACATCTCCCAATACCGCACTGGCAGTGGGCATCTGTCCGGCGCCCCGTCCCATGAACATGGCATCATCACAAGCCTGACCATGAACAAATACGGCATTGAAGGAATCTCTGACCGTGGCAAGAGGATGGCTGTCCGGGATCAATGTGGGATGTACTTTTACTTCAATTCCTTTACCTGTAAGCTTTGTAATACCCAACAGTTTAATCACATAGCCGAATTCTTTCGCATACCGGATATCCTCTGCTGTAATCTTCGTGATGCCTTCCGTATAAACCTGAGGGAACGTCACGCGGGAGCTGAAAGCGATGGATGCCATAATGGCGATCTTGCGTCCCGCATCATAGCCTTCCACGTCTGCTGTGGGATCTGCTTCCGCATAGCCCAGTCTCGTAGCCATATCCAGAGCTTCTTGATACCCCATACCTTCCTCGGACATTTTGGTCAAAATATAGTTTGTCGTACCGTTGACGATTCCCATGATCTCCGTCAATTGGCTTCCCGCCAGGCTCTGCCGCAAAGGGCGGATGATGGGAATGGCGCCTGCTACTGCCGCCTCGAATTGTAAGTCGCATTTATTCTCCGTGGCGATCTCAAACAACGGATCCCCATATTCCGCCAGCAGATCCTTGTTGGCGGTGACCACCTGTTTGCCGGCCTTCATTGCTTCTTCCACATAGGTTCTGGCCGGTTCGATGCCGCCCATGACTTCGATGACGATCTGAATCTCAGGATCTTCTAAAATCTCCTGCCAGCTATCTGTGAATAGTTCCTGTGGGATTCCCTCTCTTACCTTTCCCGGATTCCGCACCAGGATCTTTTTGATCTCTAGCTGTGCTCCTGTTTTCAGGCAGATATCTTCTTCCTGCATTCCTGCCAGCTTATACACACCGCTGCCCACGGTTCCTGCTCCCAATAATGCTGCATATATCTTACGGTTCTCGCCCATGATTTCTCCTCTCGTTCTGTAAATACTATCTGGGAAATACAACTATGTATCATTATAACAGACCTGTCTGCCAACACAAGATTTTGCTTACATTGTTTTCAATTTATTTGTTAAATAGTGTATCTTCTGGTAAACATCCTGTCGGATCTGTTCTTTTTCTTCTTCCTCTGTTATTCCCATGAATGTCACTACATCTGTTGGTCCGGCATGCTGTGGCGAAGCAAATTTTTCATCCAGCTTCTGACACATTTCTCTGATCAACTCTCTGTCTGTATAAGGCATAAATTCTTTAACAAGTGTTCTTACGCCTCCCTCATATTTGTCAACCATGTAATATATATCATACGCATCCTTCGGTTTTCCCCTCCCCAGTGCTGCTGTCTTCATGACCAGATAAGGCACCACAGAAATCACTTTCACATGTCCACTGTCCTTTGCTCCATCCTCCCGCATATATTCTATTTTCACATCCGTTGGCGGAAAATCAAATGCAAAATTTCCTCCCGTAGCCGGTAAGGTTTTAATACCATCCACATGTTTGCTTACATTTCCGCCATCGCCGCCATATTTTCCGGACAGGAAATCCACGTCTACGTCATAGGAAACTCCATCTAAAACTATTGTTTTTATAAATGTAAAATATTTTTCTTCATGTCTTCTATACCCATTTTGTGTCAGTATCCGTTTAATCGTCCGATAGCTTTCTGCCTTTTTGATCTCCAGTTGATTCAGCAGAACATCTACATCAATAGAACCTATATGGCCACCGTCCGGGTATAAAAGTGTCGGAACCCATCCTCCTATGATTCTAATATTATCTGAAAACTCATTCAAAAGATTTACGATCTCTCCGAGTACCATGTATGCGGCTGTCTTTTGTCCCTCTGAATAGTCAGTTGCCTTTTTCAGTTCTTCTTTCATCCTCTGTCCTCTCCGGGTATTCTCTGCGCAGGATTGCCTCCGCAGCCTCTTCCCCTCTTCCGGCATCCCCCAGCAGATCAATTACCGTTTGTGCCGGAGAAGTCACTAATGTATCATGAACAGGCTTTGCGTACATACAGGGGGTTTCGTCATGCGGTATCGTTATCACAACATTTCCTCCGGTGTTGACCGGCTGCAATTCCAGATCTTTTACAAATTCCTGAACAAATTGAGGTTCTACATATATTTCGGCTTTTTGATAACGTACTGTCGGCGCATATCGTGCCGCAGCCGAAAAGCCACCTAATATAGCTCCATTATCATGTGTTTTACTCCATTCAGCGGCTGATTGTTCTATCTCCGGAACCGTATCCAAAGAATAAAACTGTAATTTTCTCGCTTCTTTTTGATGATAATCCTTTGCCCATGTATAAAACAGTTCCCTAATGTTCTGCAAACGGAATTCCGTAGTACTCTTATCTATCCAGTCTCTGGCAAGCAAAAAACTTTTCACATTAGATACTGTTCCCAATGCCGTATTGCTCTCCTGAGCCAGCGTTTTCACCTGCCATTTTCGCTCCGGTTCATTCAGCATGGTACGAATAATTGCTGATGCAGCACTTGACGATTTGGATAAGTAATTTTTCTTTTCCCTGTGGGTTATGAACTTGTTATCCTGTCCACTGACATAGAGCAGAAATCTTTTCGTTAAGATATAACAATTTCCGGACAGATCCATATAACTGCATTTTTCCTCTTTCATTGCTCTGGCTGACTGCTCCGAAATATATGGTGCCATAAAAATATAATGCGTTTTATCATCCTGCCGCATCACGATTTCCATAAAATGATTAACGAATCTCTTTTCTCCGTTAGACCTGACTTCAATCACAAATAAAAGAGGCTCATCGCTGTCCTCCAAATACACCTTTGCCTTGAAATCCCCCAACGGTGCATTCTTCTTTTCCAAAAACACCTCGATATCCGAAACAAACGGAATTTCTTTCAGCCGGTTGCAAAATTGTTCTCTGGCCAGTTGCTCATATTGTATTTGTGATAAATTTTGTTTCATCAATTCACCCCTTTTCACCGTTTCGATGAAATAATTATATTTTATGAATCTTACATTGTCAACGGTTTCATCACATATAGAAACACCGCCTTTTTACAAGACGGTGTTTACGTTCTCTACTTTCTTTTCCTATCCCAGAGCCTTTTCCAGTTCGGCAATGACAATCTTCAATGCTTTGATCCGGGCATATTTTTTGTCTACGGATTCCAGAATATGCCAGGGTGCATACTCCGTGCTGGTCTTCTGGAGCATTTCGTTTACGGCATCTTCATACTGATCCCATTTATCCCGGTTGCGCCAGTCTTCGTCCGTGATCTTCCACTGCTTCTCCGGGGTGTTCTGCCGTTCCGTAAAGCGTTCCAGCTGGGTGTCCTTGTCGATCTGCACCCAGAATTTGATGATCACCGCACCCCACTGGGACAATTCCTTCTCGAACTCATTGATCTCATTGTAAGCCCGCTGCCAGTCGTTGGTGCTGCAGAAGCCTTCCAGGCGCTCCACCATAACGCGCCCGTACCAGGTACGGTCAAAAATGGCGATGTGTCCGGTCTTGGGCAGTCTCGTCCAGAAGCGCCAGAGGTAATGTCTGGCTTTCTCGTGGGGTTCCGGACTGGCGATAGGATGCACCTCGTAGCCTCTGGGATCCAGTGCTCCGGCGATCCGCTTGATATTACCGCCCTTGCCTGCGGCATCCCAGCCTTCGTAGGCGATGACTACCGGGATCTTCTTGCGATACAGGCGGTAATGCAGGGCATTCAGCTTCTTCTGCAGATGACGCAGTTCTTTCTTGTATTCTTCCTCGGAGATTTCCTTGTCCAGTTCCACCTCGGACAGCTTCGGCATCTTCACCAGAGGGAATACGTTTTGCAAAATAGGCACAGCAAGGCTCTCATTCTGCATGGCCACATGGATACCACTGCATAATGTCTCCAGCACTTGCAATTCCGCCCACTTTTTGTCCCCGGAATCTATGATGTACCAGGGTGCTACGGAAGCATTGGTGTCGGTGAGATATTTATCGAAGACTTCCTCGCATTTGTCATAATGCTTGTTCTGCCACCAGTCGTTCTCACCCACACGCCATGCAGTGTCCTTGTTGCCTTCCAGTTCTTCCAGCCGCTTCTTCTGTTCCTTTTTTCCAATCTGGAAAAAGAGCTTCAACACCAGATAACCGTTGTCCGTCAACTGTCGTTCGAAACGCTTTATGCTCTCAATACGCTCCGCATACTGCTTATCCGACAGTTCGCCCCGAAGTCTTCCCTTCGTCACCTCATCCATCCAGCCGGAATCCAGGAATTCAAACTTCCCGGCTTCCGGAATTTTTACAAAGTACCGATACAGGAAAGGCTTCCGCTTCTCTTCCTCTGTCGGTGCGGACATGGAAGCCACCTTGAAGAATCTGGGATCGATATTTTTAATAATTCCGCCGATAGTGCTGCCCTTACCGGCCGCACCCCAGCCTTCGATCAGCACCAGCACCGGGAGCTTATGCTCCTTGATCTGCATCTGGAGTCTACCAAGCTCCTCCTGCGCCGCATTCAGTCGTTTTTCCAGTTCCTCTTTTTCCGGCTTCACCGCCGGAATCCACTGTTTCAGCATACTGTAACCACCCTTTCCCGAAATCCTCGTTTACTAACTTACATAAGTTTAGTGTATACCATTTTTAAAAAATATAAAAGCAATTGGGAAATATATTTACAAATATTATTTTTCCATCCGTTCTCTGATATTATTGTAGATTTCCCAGGTCTGCGCATCATCTGCACCGTTTAGAATAACGGTGCTCCCCTCTACTTCCATGACTACATAAGTATCACAGTCGTTATGAGTATAGCGGATGTAATCTGCGTGGATTTCATCGCGAAAATGTCCCATAGAGTATTTCAGGTTGCCAAAACCGTTCGTCCGGATTGTATTCGTATCCCGGAACATATTCTCTTCGTAAGCAATGCTTTCGATAGCGTCATATTTCACTGTGTAATCCTGCCAGCCCTCCGCCTGAACAGTAAATTCATTTTCTCCGTAACAGATCTCGATTTTTCCCGTATATAACGTCCATACCGTAAATAGCACACATGCGAGCATTATAAACACATAGACTGCAACTACTTTATGGTTGCAGTGTACTGCCAGCCCTTTTCCGGTGCGCAGCTTCTTTCTATAATAGAGATAAGAATACAGGATGCTGCCAAAAGCTGCTGCCATGATAGCGACAATAAACAGAAATAATGCAGCCATGCTGTCACTGAACAGTCCACAGCTCATGCTCAATAGTCCTGCTGCCACCCATATTTTCCCACTGAAGCGGTGCGTGGCATTCCAGTTCTCCTCATCCTGCAATGTCCATACGACGCGGATGCCGATGGTGCGGTTCGGCTTCACCTTGGGCAGATAATTGCCCACAATAACAAATAGCAATCCCATTCCGACATACAAAATTACCATGAGCAGATTCTCTTTCCTTACACCCATATCAATCCATCTGGCGATACCGTTATAGAGCAATGTCATTCCCGGCACGATCCACGTAACCATTCTTATGACCTTATCACTCTGCTGCCTGTTTCTGTTGTCGTAAAAAGTTACTGCCATTACTACCACATAAGTCACTGCAAAAGTGCCGTTTACCCACAGACTGTTCTCACAGGTATATCCCAATATCATTCCCATACACATAACAAATGCCGAGCAGATCAGCCTGCCTTTATTTTTCTGTATCATTTCCTTCATTATCCGATGCTCCTTTCAAATCTGTGATCCATAACATGATTTCTTCCAGCACGGAAGCATTCAGTTCATAATAAATAAACTTTCCTTCCCGCTTGTCCCGGATCAGATCTGCCTCCTTTAGCACCGACAAATGCCTCGATATGGAAGCCCCCGTCACCGGAAAATGTTCGCAGATCTCTCCTGCCGACAATCGACCGTTTTTCAGAAGATTTAGTATTTCACGCCTTATAGGATCTGCCAGCGCTTTCAATGTATCCTGTATTCCCAAAAATGAATCACATCCTTTCATCCAAGCGTTTAACATTTAACCTAATTGTTAAATATATTGTATCATGTGGATTATTTAACGTCAACAGCTTCACAGATCAAGGCAGATACTTATTCCTGCGTATGGATACATCTGTACATAAAAATCCCTCCGTCTTATAACGAAGGGATCTCATTCTTCTCTATACTTCCGTACCATCTTCCGGCAGGCCCCTTAAGAACACCACTGCCACCGGCAATGACAAAACCGCAGATAAAATATCGGACACCGGCTGTGACCACTGGATGCCCCGAATTCCCCAGAACGCCGTCAGGATCAGCAGCGCCGGAATGTAGATAGTGCCACTTCGGAAGGAGGCTAAGATCGTAGCCCTGCCGCCCTTCCCGATAGACTGGAACAGCATATTGCCGCAGATACATACCGGGATAAGCGGCAGTGTCAGACACTGGATCTGCAACGCATAAAAGGCGATCTCATAGGCATCCATATCCGTAAGAAATTCCAACAGCAGTTCTCTGCGGAACGCATACACCACACCTGCGAACACTGCCATGGTCACCAGGCTGGCACACAATGTGAACCAGAACGCTTTCTTCACACGGGAATACTTCTTTGCCCCGTAATTGAAGGACGATACCGGCTGGAATCCCTGGCCGATGCCCAATGCCACACTAAATACGAAATTGAAAATACGCGACACCACGCTCATAGCGGCGATGGCAATATCTCCGTAGACAGCTGCCTGTGCATTCAACACCATGGTGGACACGCTGTTCAGTCCCTGCCGCATCATACTGGGGAAGCCTGCTGTAAGAATGTTCTTATGTACCGCAAATTCCCAGGTAAAATATTTCGGTGTCAGGCTGCTCTGGGTCTTTCCACGCAGGAAAAAGAATAACAGAATTCCAAAGGATATGTACTGGGAGATCATAGTGGAAAGTGCCGCTCCCCGGATGCCAAGATTTAAGCCCCACATAAGGATGGCATCTCCCGCCATATTTAAGATACCGCCGGAGACCAGTCCCACCATCGCAAGATTGGCATATCCTTCATACCGGAGCACATTGTTCATCACACAGCTGGATGCCATTGCCGGTGCCGACACCAGAATATAGAAAGCATAGATTCTCGCATAGGGAAGGATGGTCTCCGTACTTCCAAGCAATCTGCACAATCCGTTCAGATCCAAAATACCGATAATTGCGATCAACACTCCGGCTCCCACCGCCAGATAAAATCCCGTTGCGGAAAAAGCTTTTGCCCTCTCCTTTTCATGGGCTCCCAACAATCTGCTGATATTACTTCCGGCGCCATGACCGAACATGAATCCGAACGCCTGAATAATTGCCATCAAGCCAAACACCACGCCTACCGCTCCGGTGGCACTGGTGCCTAACTGGCTTACGAACCAGGTATCCACCATATTATACAGATTCGTGATCAGCATACTGATGGTAGTCGGCAGTCCCAGCTCCAGGACCAGCCGTGCTACCGGCTCCTCGGTGAGCCTTTTATACTGTTTTTCCTCTTTTGTCAAAGTTGTATCGTTCATGTTCCCTGACTCCTATAAGTGTCATCGCACATTTTTCCATGCGATTCTCTATCTGCTTATTTTTACTATTATATGTTTCTTTCTCTCAATCCAACTACCGTATCTCCATGCATGATTCGGTGTAGCTACTGAGTTTTGACCTAAGCAGCTGTCTTACCCTCATGCATAGCCTGATATGCGATTACTACATCGGAACAGAGATTTGCCGGGCGGATTCCGGACTTGCACCGGTTAGAAATGTGCGCTGCGGGTGCACCACAGTGAAAAATAGCGTCTGCCCTTCCGGCGCGACGCTATTATAGATGATTTTCTTTGAAAATGTAAGTCCTTTCAGCTGTTTTTTACTTAAATTTTATGTTCAGCATCACAGTTTCTCACTGAAATAGCTCTTATAGCCCTCCCCGAAGATCTCCGTGGCACTGGTGACGATCATAAATGCCAGGGGATCCTCTTCCTTTACGATCTCTTCCGCCTTGGGAGAAATGTTTTTCTTCATGGCACACATGATGACGCTCTTCTCCTTGCCGCTGTAGGCACCACTGCCCTGTACATAAGTTACACCAATGTCCAGCTCCTCCAAAAGTCTCCCTGCGATTTTTTCCGCATGGTCGCTGATAATATAGATCAGCTTTGCCTCATCTCTTCCGTATAGTACCACATCTAGCACTACAGAGGTAACAATGACCACGATACCGGCATACAGTGCCTTGTCAATATTCTGGAAGACAAATGCTGAAGCGATAACAATGACAGCATCCGTCAGGAAAAACAGCGCTCCGGTCTTGAGAAACGGAAACTTTATCCGTAGCAGCTTGATAATGATATCCGTGCCGCCGGTGGTGGAGCCTGCCTTGAACACCCATCCCATGGATACGGCCATCAGGGCACTGCCACACAGGGAGGCCAGAAGTGGATCCACCGTCACTGCTCCCACCGGTGTCAGCAGGTTCGTAAACAGAGAGGTCATTGCCGTACAATAGATTGTAGACAGAATAAACCGCAGTCCGAATTTCCAGATACCGATCAAAAGGATCGGTATATTGATGAGCAGCATCCAGGTACCGGTCTCAATGCCGAACAGACGATTTAAGATAATAGCGATACCGGTGATTCCACCGGGTGCCAGGGAGTTCGGATCCAAAAATAAGCTGACGGATACCGCATAGACAAAGGATGCCACCGTGATCATCACATAATCCCAGAGCATCTGTAAGGGTGTCTTTTTGTCCAGTCTCTGTATTTCCAGTTCTTTTTCTGTCTTCTTTGCCATAACTTTTTTCTCCATTCCATACAAAAGCCGCATATCTATAATATGCGGCTTTTATCGGTGATACATTCACTTCTTTTCAAATCTTAAAACTTAGATATTGGCTCTTACCACTTTGGGCTGATAGCCTTCTTTTTCCAGAGCGGCAATGATCTCATTCTTATGCTCGGTGCCGAATGCTTCCAGTGTGATACGCAGCTCCACAGCAGCACTGCGGTTGATGGATACAAACTGGTTGTGCTCCAGCTTGATGACATTACCGTTGACTCCGGCAATAATACCGGATACTCTGCACAGCTCACCGGGCTTGTCGGGAAGCAGTACGGATACGGTGAAGATACGGTCTCTTAAGATCAGACCCTGCTGTACTACGGAAGACATGGTGATGACATCCATGTTACCGCCACTCAGGATAGATACAATACGCTTATCCTTCACATTTAACTGCTTTAAGGCTGCTACCGTCAGCAGACCGGAATTCTCCACGATCATCTTGTGATTCTCTACCATATCCAGAAAAGCTACTACCAGATCCTCATCCTCTACGGTAATCACATCGTCCAGATTCTTCTGTAAGTACGGGAAGATCTTGCTGCCAGGAGTCTTTACCGCGGTACCGTCTGCGATGGTGTTGACCTTGGGCAATGTGGTAACCTTGCCGTTCTTTAAGGATACCTGCATGCAGTTAGCTCCTGCGGGCTCTACGCCGATGACCTTGATCTTCGGATTCAGCAGTTTTGCCAGTGTGGAAACACCGGTTGCCAGTCCGCCGCCACCGATAGGAACCAGAATGTAATCTACCAGCGGAAGCTCTTTGAAGATCTCCATGGCAATGGTACCCTGACCGGTAGCTACGGTCAGATCATCAAAAGGATGGATGAAAGTATATCCGTGCTCTTCTGCCAGCTCATATGCCTTTGCGCAGGCCTCATCATAGACATCGCCATGCAGTACTACCTCTGCTCCATAGCCTCTGGTACGGTTTACCTTGATCAGAGGTGTCGTGGTGGGCATTACGATGGTTGCCTTGCTTCCATAGCATTTTGCCGCATAAGCCACGCCCTGGGCATGGTTGCCTGCAGAGGCGGTGATCAGTCCCTTGGCGCGCTCTTCATCGGTCAGAGTGCTCATTTTGTAATAAGCGCCTCTTAACTTGTAAGCACCGGTAAACTGTAAGTTCTCGGGCTTTAAGTATACGCGGTTGCCGGTCTGGGCACTGAAATAATCACTGTATACCAGTTTGGTCTCTAAAGTAACTTTTTTAACGATCTCACTTGCTTCTTCAAATTTCTCTAAAGTCAACATTTCTTCCTGCATTTTTCTTCCCATGCCTTTCTGTCACACTTTCTTTGGTCTGCCTGTTTATTATTCTTCCGCGTCTGTCTCTCCAGCTTCTTCCTCCGGCAGATGCAGTTCTCCGATGTCATCCATATTCACATCAAACAACGCATTTACAAATTCATCGGAATTGAATTTCTGGAGATCCTCGATGGATTCTCCCACACCGATATATTTTACCGGAACCTTCAGTTCGGACTGGATGGCCACAGCGATACCGCCCTTGGCCGTTCCGTCCATCTTGGTCAGGATGATACCCGTAAGATCCGCCACCTCACCGAATTCTCTTGCCTGCACCAGAGCATTCTGTCCCGTGGTGCCGTCCAGCACGATCAGATTCTCTCTGTGGGCATTGGGGAATTCCTTGTCGATGATACGGTTCATCTTACGAAGTTCTTCCATCAGGTTCTTTTTATTGTGCAGTCTGCCGGCGGTATCTACAAGAAGCACATCCACGCCTCGTGCCTTCGCCGCATTCACGGCATCAAACACCACGCTGGCGGGATCCGCACCTTCTTTTCCGCCGATCATGGGAACATCCGCCCGGGATGCCCACTCTGCCAGCTGGTCTCCCGCTGCGGCACGGAAAGTATCCGCTGCGGCAATAAGGACTTTCCTGCCCTCATCCTTTAATTTACCGGCCAGCTTGCCGACGGAAGTGGTCTTCCCCACACCGTTGACACCGATGACCATGATCACGGACTGTTCCTTCTCAAAATTATAGGCAGTCTCATCCACCTGCATCTGCTCCTTGATACTTTCAATCAGAAGCTGTTTGCATTCGGAAGGTTCCTTGATATGTTTTTCCTTCACCTGCTGTTTCAGTCTCTCCACGATAGCGGTGGTGGCATTCACACCGATATCTCCCATAATGAGGATTTCTTCCAGTTCTTCATAGAAATCATCATCAATAGCTGAGAAGCCGCTGAAGACCGAATCAATTCCCCGTACAATGTTGTCACGGGTCTTGGTCAGTCCTTCTTTTAACCGGGCAAAAAAGCCTTTCTTTTCCTCACTCATCCGATTTCCTCCAATCAGCATTCTATCCAGAAAAACGCTTGCGTTTTTCTTGTATGAAACTTAGAACTTCTTCACGAAAGAGCCTTTGCTCTGAGTGATTAGAAGTTCTTTTCATACTCTAATCATCCAGATCTTTATCAATGAGGTTAACACTGACTAAAGTAGATACACCCTTCTCCTGCATGGTGATACCATACAGTCTGTCCACCTGTTCCATCGTACCGCGTCTGTGGGTAATGACAATGAACTGAGTGTTCTTGGTCAGCTTATGTAAATACTTAGCGAAACGGCCTACGTTGGAGTCATCCAACGCTGCCTCGATCTCGTCCAACAGACAGAACGGAGAGGGCTTTAAGTTCTGGATGGCAAACAACAGGGAAATAGCGGACAATGCCTTTTCTCCACCGGAGAGCTGCATCATGTTCTGAAGCTTCTTTCCGGGGGGCTGTGCGATGATGCGGATGCCTGCTTCCAGAATATCCTCATCCTCCATCAGTTCCAGGGTTCCCTTACCACCACCAAAGAGTTCTTTGAATACTTTATCGAACTCTCTGCTGATCTCCGCAAATTTCTCTGTGAACTGTTTGCGCATGGCGGTATCCAGTTCCTCGATAATGCCTTCCAGGGTCTTCTCCGCCTCTACCAGATCATCATGCTGGGTCTTCATAAAGGTATAACGCTCCATCAGATTCCTATAATCCTCAATGGCGTTGACATTGACATTACCTAACTTCCGGATCTCATCTTTCAGACCGCTGATCTCACGCTTCATGGCGGGCAGATCATTCATCTCTTCATTGCGAAGGCCTGCCGCATCACTCAGGGTAATCTCATACTCATCCCACATGTAATTGATCTGGCCTTCGATATTGTCTTCCAGCTTTTTCTTCTGTTCACTCAGGCGATAGACTTCTTTGTCCAGAGCATTCATGCGCTCTGACATTTCTTCTCTGCTCTGGAAGAAGCCTTTCTGCTTTGCAGACAGTTCTTCTTTCTTTGCAATATCCTCGTCCAGCTTTTTCTTGGAAGCATCCTGATTCTCATGGGAAGCCGCGATGGTCTTCTCAATCTCCAGAATGTTGTTTTTCTTGCGTTCCACTTCCTGTGCGTTTTCAGTCAGTGCCTGTAAGATCTCATTCAGTTCTGCCTGTGCACGCTCCAGTTCGCCGCCTATACGGTCTACATTGGCCTGTTTGTAATCCAGAGCCTGACGCATCTTCTCGACTTTTACTTCCCATTCTCCAGCATGGGCGGAAGCTTCACTCTCTTCCAGTCTGCAGCCTTCCAGTTCCTTCTGGAAGACAAGAATCTGTTCCTGAGTGGTTTTCTCCAGTTCTTCACTTGCAGCCAGTTCCTGTACGATTGATTCCTTGCTGGAACGGATCTCGAAGATCTTGGTCTCGATCTCCTGTTCCTCCAGCTTCAGGGACTGTGCACTCTCTGCCTCTTCTTCCATACGTTCTCTGGCCTGGGAAATATTTAATCTTGCGGTATTCTGCTCAATGGACTTGCGCTGCATCTCGGTCTTCAGTGCTTCCAGATCCATACGAAGTTTATTTCTCTTACTCTTGGTGTCTTCGATCTTCTGATTGTAAGTCGTGATATCCTCAGAGAGCTTTTTCACCTTTTTCTCCAGTTCGTCCATCTCACGACGTCTTCCCAGGAGATTGCTGTTGTTTTTAAAAGCACCGCCGCTGATGGCACCACCGGGAACTAAGAGTTCACCTTCCAAAGTGACCATGCGGATGCCGTAATCGAATTTTCTTGCGATCTTCACGGCATTGTCCACATTGTCTACGACCACGATACGTCCCAGCATGGCCTTGGCCACATTGCGGTATTCTTTTTCCGTATTTACCAGTTCATCCGCCATACCGATGACACCTTTTTCCTTCAGGGCCTCCGGATTCTTGAATTCCTGGGGCTTGGTGATACTGGTCAGAGGCAGGAATGTGGCTCTTCCGAGACGGTTCTGCTTTAAGAAGCCGATCATATGCTTGGCGGTTTCTTCGTTATCCGTTACGATATTCTGGATATTACCGCCCAGCGCAGTCTCGATGGCGGTCTCGTATTTTGCCTCCACCTGAATGATGTCCGCTACGACACCGATGATGCCCTTTTCTTTTTCCTTCTGCTCCATGACCTTTTTGACGCTACCGCCATAACCATCATAGCGCTCGGTAATATTAGTCAGGGCTTCTAACTTGGACTGTTCCTGATGGAAACGGTTCTGTGTCTCCCGCAGCTTCGCATCCAGTCCGGTGAGATTCTCTCGGATATTGCCAAGCTCCAGTTCGGATGCCGCTTCCTGTTCCGTCATCTGACGCAGTTCCTCAGTCACGGTCTCAAAAGTCTCTTCCAGCTTCTTCACCGTTTCTTCTCTGGCTGCCTCATCGGATTTAGCACGTAACAGTCTGGAATTTAACTCTGCCTTCCGGATATTAATCTGCTCCATCATGGTATCGAAGCGACCCATCTTGGACTTGATGGTAGCCCGCTGGTTCAGCTCGCCGATGATGGTATTTTTCCCGGCCTCAATATTATTATTGAGTTCGGTGATCTTGTTCTGGATAGCTTCCAGGTCGGCCTTTGCCATGGCTGCCGCCTCTGCGATCTCCTGTACCTGAGTATCCGTATCCTTTTTATCGGTTAAAATATCCTGTTTTTCTTTTTCTTTGCCGGCGATTTCTTCTTCCAGGGCTGCCTTACGGTTGTTCAGATGGTTCTCACTGCCGTGGGCGGAATTGATCTGCTCCTTTAAGACGTTGATCTCACCTTCTAACTTACCGCGCATCAGACCGGTATCCGTCAGCTGTTCCCTGGCGGCTTCGATAGCGACATCCAGACTTTCGATCTCCTGCTGGATCCGCTCGTATTCTTCCTTGATACCTTCGTACTTTTCACTGGTCTCGTTCAGTTCATTGCTGGCCAGATTATATTTTTCTTCCATGGAAGACAGCTGTTCTCTGAGTTTCTTATTTTCCAATAAGAAGACATTGATATCCAGAGTCTTTAATTCTTCCTTTTTTCTCAGATAGACCTTTGCCACCTCGGACTGCTTCTCCAGAGGTCCTACCTGCTTTTCCAGTTCGGACAGAATATCATTCACACGCACCAGATTCTGTTTTTCGTTCTCCAGCTTTGTCTGGGCCGCTGCTTTCCTGCGTTTAAATTTCACGATACCGGCAGCCTCATCGAACAGTTCACGCCGTTCCTCGGGCTTACCGCTTAAGATCTTGTCGATCTGGCCCTGTCCGATAATGGAATAGCCCTCCTTACCGATACCGGTATCATAGAACAGCTCATTGACATCCTTTAATCTGCAGGGAGTACCATTGATCAGATATTCACTTTCTCCGGAACGGTAGATCCGTCTCGCCACTGTAACTTCGTCATAGTCGATCGCCAGCTGGTGATCGCTGTTGTCCAGAGTAATGGCAACATAAGCATAGCTCAACGGCTTTCTGGTCTCTGTTCCCGAGAAAATAACATCCTGCATACTGGCACCACGCAGCTGTTTGATGCGTTGTTCTCCCAGCACCCATCTTACCGCGTCCGCAACGTTACTCTTACCGCTACCGTTAGGTCCTACGATACCGGTGATTCCGTTGTGGAACTGAAATACGATCTTATTGGCAAATGATTTGAACCCGTGGATCTCAATACTTTTTAAATACATATCCTCTATCCCTCAATAGCAGAAGCGCCTCATAAGCTGCCTGCTGTTCTGCCGCTTTTTTTGTTCTTCCCTGCCCACGGCCAAGGCATTCTCCCTCCATGTCGATCTCTACCACGAAGGTTTTGTCGTGTTCCGGTCCGCTCTCCTCTAACAGCCGGTACTCGAACTCTTTTTTGAGTTTTCCTTGGATCAATTCCTGGAGATTGCTCTTACTGTCATAGAAAAGACGCTTGTCCTCTAAATCCGACAGAATAAAGCGGTCAATAAAAGCCTTGGCAGGCTGCATGCCACCATCCAGATAAATGGCACCGATCATAGCTTCCATACCGTCAGAGGTGATGCTGTCTCTGCGTCTGCCGCCGGTATTCTCTTCGCCTTTACCCAAAAGCATAAACTGTCCCAGCTCCAGGTCTCTGGCACAGAATGCCAGGGAAGGCTCGCACACCATGGAGGCGCGCATCTTGGTCAGCTCGCCCTCCGGAACATCCGGGTGTTCCCGAAACAGGAAGTCGCTGGATACCAGCTCCAGTACGGCATCTCCCAGGAATTCGATGCGCTCATAGTTCTCTGTCTTGTTGATCTTTTGTTCATTGGTATAGGAGCTGTGGGTCAGAGCCTGCTTCAGCAATGCTTTGTTGTGAAAGCAATAGCCGATGCGCTGTTCCAGCACGTCCATTGTATAACCATCCAACATTTTCTTGTCCTCACTATATTCCGTAGTCCCGGCTATGGCAAGAAACGCGGCACGCTCGTACTTTAGTACGATGCACTCATGTCGCAGAGCGTAACGGTACATAGGCGTGGAAAATACCCACGCAATGCGTCCCTTGGGACGCTATGATACCGACGTCTGCTTACGGCGCGCTTATTCTTAACCATAGCCGTGCCTACTGGACTACATAATTACCCTCACCATGCCTATTCATAAATGGCTGTCAAGTGTGTCCCGTTTTACGGAACACATCGTATAAAAACAGAGGGGAATGACCTCTTGTGCGAGCAAGCTCTCACCGGAGTCATTCCCTCTATTTTTGCATGGCTCGTAGCTTTACTAGTTCACTGCGTTCTTGATCATCTCTACTGCTTCTTCTACAGTAGTAACCTGCTCTGCAGACTCTGCAGGGATCTCGATATCGAACTCTTCCTCGATACCCATGATGATCTGGTATACATCCAGGGAATCAGCACCCAGGTCATCCTGGAAGGTGGTCTCCATGGTGATCTCATCGGGATCTACATTTAATACCTCAGCAATAATTTTCTTTAACTTTTCGAATTCCATAACAGTTCCTTCTTTCCAAATATTTTGTAATTTTAATTATTTTCTGCAGCCTTATCTTCCAGACCGATCTGCTCTTTGATCTTTTCGTTGATCTTCTCTTCCTTAAATGCGATGCATTGCAGGATGGAGTTCTTCACTTCCACAGCCTTGCTGCTTCCGTGTGTCTTCACTACCAGACCGTTTAAGCCAAGCAGCGGAGCTCCTCCGTACTGGGAGGTATCGAAGCTCTTCAAGGTCTTCTTCAGCGCGGGCTTTACTAACAGTGCGCCGATCTTACTGCGCAGTGTGGACATCATTCCCTGCTTTACCTGATGCAGCAGTGCGGAGCTGACGCCCTCGTACATTTTCAGTACCACATTGCCGACAAACGCTTCACAGACGATGACATCTGCCACACCTGCCGGAATATCTCTGGCTTCTACGCTTCCAATAAAGTTGATCTCGGGACAATTCTTCAACAGAGGGAAAGTCTCCTTGACCAGCGCATTACCCTTCTCTTCCTCAGCACCGATATTCACAATACCGACTTTGGGATTCTTAACGCCCATAACGCTTTCCATATAGACACTGCCCATCTTGGCAAACTGTACTAACATGGAAGGTCTTGCGTCCACATTAGCACCACAGTCCAGCAAAAGGCTGACACCGTTCTCCGTAGGGATCAGGGGAGCCAAAGGAGGTCTCTCCACGCCACGGATACGGCCTACGATCACCTGTCCGCCTACCAGTACTGCACCGGTACTTCCTGCGGATACGAAAGCATCGCATTCACCGTTCTTCACCATATACATGGCTTTGACAATGGAAGAATCCTTCTTACGGCGGATCGCCATAACCGGAGGTTCTGCAGTCTCGATGACTTCTTCGGCATGTACGACTTCCAGCTGTTCTGCATCGTAGGTATATGCCTTTAATTCTTCCCGGATCACCGGCTCCTTACCTACCAGGAATACTTTGACACGTTTGTCCGCATTGACAGCCTCTACAGCGCCCTTTACGATCTCGGTGGGAGCATTATCTCCTCCCATCGCATCTACAGCAACATTTACATATTCTGCCATTTCGTCGTTCCTTTACCTGTTTGTGTTTATCCGCTTATCATCAAACCGCTCCGTGGGTCGCACCAAACAGTTTGATGATGGCAGATTCATTCTTACTATACTAAAGGCGTATATAAAAAGCAAGTGATTTTTTTGTGAAAGCAAAAGGAGACTCCTTTCGGAATCTCCTCTTTTCTTTTCACTTAATTTCGCTTCATTGATTTATAAATTAATCAACGCTTACGACCTGCTTCTTATTGTAAGAACCGCAAGCCTTGCAAACTCTGTGAGGCATCATCAGTGCACCACATTTGCTGCACTTTACCAATGTAGGAGCGCTCATTTTCCAGTTTGCTCTTCTCTTATCTCTTCTACCTTTGGAAGATTTATTCTTAGGACAAATAGACATCGTTACACCTCCTTATTCGCGTTGAAGATATCTTGGATTGCTGCCATACGAGGATCCGGTACGAAAGTATCGCAACCACATTCCTTCAGATTCCTGTTCTGACCACATACAGGGCAAATACCCTTGCAGTCTTCCTTACACAGGATCTTTGCCGGCCAATTCACCAGAATTTCATCGTACACAAAAGCCTCTACATCCAGCTGCCATCCATCCATAAAGCTCTGCTCGGTATCTTCTTCCTCACTTACTTCCGCTTCCGGAGAATAAACGATTCTGTCAAACTTAAGCTTCATTGCTGTAGGTACTTCAGTAAGGCACCTGTCACATTTCGTGTCAAAGGTAAGCTCTGCAGTGCCGGTTACTTTTGCCTTGTTCACACCGATGTTGGTAAAAGTAAGATTAATGGGTGTCTTCTCCGTAATGGGGAATTCTCCCTGGCGGCTCATAAAGCTTGTCATCTCAAGCGGAATGGCAACAGTTTCTACCTTGCCTTCGGATGTTAATACATCAGATAAACTTACTAACATAGCGACTCCTATGCAATATGTTGCGTAGAAAACACAAGTCTCCTACGATGTGTTGATTCACACACTGACTTATTATACATAGGCAATACTGTTTTGTCAACAAAATTTTGTAGGATTTTCATACAATTTTTGTATCCTATGTCCGCCTACTTTTCCACTCCATAACTGCGGATCGTCCATCCCATCTCATCATATCCAAATGTCATAAACAGATAAGATAACGAGTCCTCCTGTACCGGCCGGAACTCTACTTCCACCGTACAGTTACCCTTGCTGTCCGTATCCACCCCGGAAAGTCCCTTGATGCCCATGATCTCAACTTCGCCTGTGTATTCCTCCTGAAAATATGTATTTGTGAAATCCTTTGCGATCCGGTACACAGCCATTCTGTCTGCTGTTCTCTCCACTTCATCCAGTATTTTCAGTTCATCATCACCGCTCATAAGACCGTATCTCAGATTTAAGAAATAATATATTTCTATGTCATCAGGCCGTTTTCCCTCTTCCGACCATTTCACATACTGCTCCGCCTGTTCATCGGAAACATCTTCCTGATTGGTAAATACGATCATGATGAGTGCCATGTCCGGTTCTATATCTTTCTTTTCGATAATATTCAGGGAACGAAAATACATTTCCGTATAGTCTTCCTCTGCAGTCCCGGCATCCACATCACCCCTAAGCATATAATATGTACTTCCGTCAAATTCAATATAAGAAAGGATCCATTTTTCATTATAGAGGTAATTTGCCATCAACAATTGTGCCGGATTCCCCTGTGTGGACTGCTCATAGAATTCATCCAGCAGTTCTACCCCACTACACTCCTCGAATTGAGTACTTAACACATATACCGGATAAGCCCTCAGCTCTTCTATACTTAATGGAAGTTCAGACAGTTCCTGCAAAATCGTCTGTGGTTCTCTATTCCCCTTCAAATTTTCCAGGATAGTATCTGTCTGCACAAACTCTTCCGCTTCCTGCGTTGTCTCCTGCGTCTGTTCGGCTGTTTGTTCAATGGTAGTGGTACTTACCGTTTCATTTTCCTGCACATTGCTTTTCCTCTCAGCTTCCTGCGTTTCTCCGCCGCAGGCTGTAAGAAATATACATACTAAAATCACTCCGGTCAGACTTTTCATCTGCCAATATTTTTTGCTTGTCTTCATATTACAATCCCCCAACCTGTAATGATCATACTGCTGCATAAAATTTCCATGAACAAATGCACATGGGAATCAATTAAAATTTTCTTATTTCTTTTGCCAGACTAAACGGAATGATTTCTCCCGGTCTTGTCTCAGTATATGCCTTTTCCTTATGCATATACTCTACAATATCTTTTGCTCTGTAAGCACTAAACTTCGTAATCACCTTGTCAAGAATGCTCTTTTCTCTGTCAGTCAATACGGAATAGTCCATATTGGCAGTCGGATAGATATCAAGCATGGTATCACAGCTATAGTTCATTTCTTCCTGAATATTCAGTTTCTCCAGATTCATCAAACTATAGTTTTCACTTTTCATTATATTTTTCTATCATTTCTTTTTTTAGGCCAACTAACGCATCCATTCCTTTCTGGGTTGTAGCAAAAAATTCATTTTCACAAACTTGATTATATTTTACATATGTGGATTCACCACCTGTTTCACAAATATTATTTTCATGCTCTTGATATGAAAATATTGGTGTGAATGCATTTTCCACATACACCTGATATACAGGAATCTTCTCTCCAAGACCATCTGCCTGATTTTCGATAAAAACTAAATATTCCTCTCCAACTTCCATTATATTAACAAATCCTCTTTCGATGGAATATGGCTCTGAATATAAACTAAGTGACCAACGGCTGCAAGTAAGATATATATCTTGTCCCACCGCAGGCTCTGTTCCCTTATAAACATCTTCCACTTTGACCAGTTGCCTGCTTGTTCCTCCTATATGCTCCACATCTCCCAGTACAGATACCCGTATAATAACTGGGACCTGCGGTAAATTTACCGATAAATTCTCTGTCTCTTCAAGACATATATTTTCTGGAAGCTGTGCTACGTAAAGTTCATCTAAATATGACTTATCTTCTGCTATATTAGTATACGTTCTTTTTTCAAATATACCAAATACAGTTATAACTATAACAATGAATAAGATAAAGCATGAACCCCATTTGAATTTCACAGTTCTGTCCCCTTTCTTTCAATGCGGCCATCTGCAATTTTATATACCTGGTCTGCCAATATCTTCATATCCTCCTGATTATGACTGGCTAAAAGAATTAAGGCTCCTCTTTCTTTTTCCTGTTCAATTAATTGTCTTATTTCCTTTATTCCTGCTTCATCCAGTCCGTTTGTAGGCTCATCCAGCATGATAACATCTGGCTTCTCCATGATGGCCTGTGCAATCACCAGTCTCTGCTTCATTCCCATTGAGTATTTACCAAATACCCTTTTGTCAGCCGGGTCAAGTCCAACCCGTTGTATTGCTTCTTCTACTTCCCGCTTACCAATCACTCCCTTTAACTGCGCAAGATATAATAAATTTTCCACTCCTGTCTTATTGGGATACAAGCCGGCATGCTCCAAAACAATCCCCTGACTTGGTAAAACAGCAAAGTCTTTGTGCAGTTCTTTATCATTCCAATAAATATTACCTGAATCAATCTTCATCAGACCCGATAATGCCCGAAACAACATGGTTTTTCCAGATCCATTTCTACCCCAAAATCCATATATATTTCCTGTTTCCATTTCCAGACTGATGTCATTGAGTATTGTCTTACCCTTTATTTTTTTATGAATATTGTTTGCAATTAATTTCATATCAAATTGTCTCCATTTCCATGTCCTCTGCCAGTAAATCCTTCTTCTGTATCAATTGTCCTCCCATCAATACAGTAACTATACAGAATAGAGCCGGAATCAATATCGAAGTAACTAAATTCAAAGAATATCGGCTGTTGGCTAACTCAACTTCTAACAATGTGCTGCGATGCCATCCTAAAACGGTATGTGCTACTGGATTCAACCACAAAAAAACATATATGATGTCTTGTTTGATTTGCATTTTCGTCAATATATTTATGATACTGAGTGCTGCGGTACAAGTCATTTGCACAACCATAACCAATGTGAATGCAGCACTGCTTCCAATATTGATCGCAAGTAAATTAACTAACAGCACCAGGGTAAAATTCCATAACATAAAAATCAGAGCATGGCATCCCAATAAAATAAATCCACCTACGCTAAAAATCACCTGATATCGCAATACAGAAGCAATAGCGGTTGTGCTTAGAAATACCAGTTCAAATATGCATATGAAATTAATTAACTGTAACATTTCCTTTCCATACCATTTCATTCGATTCGGGCACCGACTAAACACATAGATACTGGCTGTGCAGAAATGACCATACAGCTTATTCCCAAAAACCAATATCATAATATAGTTTGGCATCATACGAAGCATAAATCCAATTAACTCCACTAAATTGCAACTCATGCTGAGTTCACCTCTGGATCCACTTAATTGTAATACCAGTTCTGATAGCGTTATTACTCCGTCAAACGGTCTGATAAAACCAAGCGATATGCAAATTCCGGAAAGTATTCCAATTAAAATTACTACTCTTTTTTCATGATGCATATTACCATTTATCCTTATTCCTTCCATAAAGGTAAAAACCGAGTATTATTATTATAATTCCTACCCCCATCAGTGGAACGATAATATTTTTAGGGGTATCATCAAAAAGAAACAAATACTTATACCAGCTTAATGAACTCTTATTTCTATCCAGAATATTAAGATATGTAGTCGCATTCAATAGAACAAAAGTCGGTAAGATCAGCAACGTGCGATATTTAACCGTCAAAACAAATGAGATTGCTACGGGAAGCGTACCAAGGATTCCTGATACGACACCAAAAAATAGTGTTGCAAGAATTGCATACAAACCAGGGGATGCTATATAGATTGCGCTGCCTATGTAATTATGAACCATTGTGGCATAATCTGTATTGTAAATGCTTAAATTTGATAAATCTCTTATTGCATTCATGGGAAAAGATAGCATATTCATTAGTATTTCCAGCATAAATGGAACCGTAAAAACTATTGTTGTTGTAAAAAAAGATGCCCACAATTTACTTTGTAAATAACGATTTTTCCCTAAACGATAAATCATGTATACTTCTTCTTTTGTCTGCTGTTCTTTAGTATAAGAAAAACCAGCAGGTACAGCAACCAAGATAGGGTAAATCATCACAATTAATAATTGAATGTTTGCACTAAAATATACTTTATTCAGGCTGAGCGCTAATAACTTCATTGGCTGATACATTTGTGAAATATCAGTACCTCTAAATGTGAGAACATTCGTTATATAATTCCCCAGCACTACCGCTAGAAGTAATATAAATGTCAGACTTGCTTCTTTTTGTTTTAATAAAAAAATGGTTTGCTTCTTAATCACTTTTATTAACATACAATTTCCCTCATATAACTTGGGATTAGATGCTTTATTATGCACTTAATCCCAAATTTTTACAACTTATCTTCCATCGTAAGAAACAGTTGCATATGCAGCTGCACTTGAGTTACCTCTAAATTCAAAACCCACAAATATGTTTGATGCCTTAACATATAACAGATTTTCTTTAGAAATACAATTGAGCATTTGGAAACTTCCCATTAATCGTATTAATTTCCTTTTGCTCAAGTAGTTACAGCAATAACCGTTTCCATTTTCTCCATGTCTTTCGTTGTCACCAATCTTATCTGGATGCGCTGTACCTGACAGAAAAAGAGATTGAAAATATCTTTGAGTTTACCATGCTGACTGACCGCTGAGTACTAGATTTTCATACAATTTTTATTATCGCAGCATCATTCCATTTTCTGGCAGTTTTAAGACAAGTCTGTCTGCTATTGAATTTTAGAACTTCTCCTTAAAGGAAATGTATCAGTTGTTTTACAACTACCGTAGATCATTCCCTATCTATCCAATATAAATATACATCTTCCAAGCAGGGATAAACTTCTTCCACATTACCTGTTTTCAAGGCATCGGCACTGATGATCCTCAGTCGATGTCCTTTTTCTGTTAATGTAACACTTATGATCCTGGCTCCACTGTTCTGGTATTCTTCCCCTTCCCTCTCTGTAACCAACACATTATAAACTTTATGTTCCAATTCAGCCAAAAATTTCTGCGGAGTATCCCTCCGGACAATCTTCCCATTCTTTATCAGCAGTATCTCTCTGGCCATGTTTTCCACATCCGCTACTACATGTGTGGCTAAAAGGACAATCTTATCCTTTGCACAGCCACTGATAAAATTTCGTATCCGGATTCTTTCCTCCGGATCCATCCCAGCCGTTGGTTCATCCAGAATCAATATCTCCGGATCATTTAATAGCGCCTGTGCCAGCAGGATTCTCTGTTTCATACCACCTGAAAAGTATTTCAGCTTTTTATACCGTTCCTCTTTCAGATTGACGACCTCTAATAAATTTTCAATCTGTTCTCTGGCATCTTTTCTGTTCATTCCTTTTAAAGCAGCCATATACCAAAGGAACTTTTCTGCAGTAAATGCTTCATAAAGACTCTGCTGCTGTGGCATATACCCGATCTTCGCCCGGTAATCCGCTCCCATCTTATAAATATCTTCTCCGTCTGCCGTTATGCTTCCCTTATCCGGGCGCAAATTATCCGTCAGCATACCAAACATTGTACTTTTCCCTGCGCCGTTGGGACCCAGAATCCCATATATCCCCGGTGTAAAATCTGCAGATACGTCATTTATTGCATACGTTTTCCCATGATCATAGCTTTTGTATAGATCTTTTATTTTTAATTCCATAATGTACCCTTTATATCATATTCAACAGAATCATGTGGCTGCTTCGTTTAAAATACAAAAGCAGCAATACAACAATAATCAATATGCCGCTTCCCATCAGCAGTGCCGGAATTCTCTGTTTCAACTTTTTGTACAATGTCCGCCCCAGGATTCCTACTGCCAGAAAGCTTCCGAATTTCAGGACAAATACGAAAGTCTCATACCATCCCAGTGTTATGCTGCTTTCGCAGTTCCAATTTACCAGATTACACATTTTCTGCCCTGCTGTGGCAAATCCATCAATATTCTGCAGCTTTAAAAACAATGGTGCAGCCATTACCAGATAGACAAATACTACGCATATGATCGCTGCCAGATCCTTACTTCTCTCCAGAACTTCTCTTCCTCTCCGGGTAGAACGGATCAGCGGTATCAGGTTGCTCTCCTCTCCTGCTCCGTAAATCCCTCCCAGTAAAAACAGCAACAGAACCGCACCTACGTACCAGGTAAGCACTTCATGGGTAACATTTCCCCATATATCCAGGTAAGCTTTTTCATCCAGTAAATATTTTTCCGAAAGTTTACCCTCTTTTTCTGATAGTCCCCGGATCTGATCTGTCAGCTCCTGAAAGCCCTCATGCAAACGCTGCCATTCCAACTGCATCAGTAACCGATCTATTTCATCCGTCCCTGACATTTCAGCTGATTCCCGACTGGGCTCCTGTAACTGCTCCAACCGCCTTTTTTCGTTTTCCACCTGCTCCAGGGTCTCCTCCGTCAGCTGTCCGGAAAGATTTTTCAGGTACATATGGTAGGCGGCATCTTTCGCCGTCGCATAGTATTGTGGCGCATATACAGCAAAAACATTCTGCATCATAAGCCACAGGGCAATTATGATCACAATTCCTTTTTTCTGCTGGATCAATAGTTTATAAAATTCATAATATACAAGATTCCTTCTATGCCCTAGTACGCTCCATTTTTTTCGTAACCTGATAATCAGCGTTTCCAGCCGGTCACTGTCACTGATCTGGCAGGTTCTATGGAAAAGGTTTATTCCGCTGGCACAGCATACCACATAAATAATCAGGAAGACACTGACCGCAACTTCATTTTTTCCTATGGCATGTCCCCCAAAATTGAAATTAACATAGCTTCCCAGCGCCTGTCTCATATCCCAATAGAAAAAAGGATTTATAATCTTACATACCCGCAGGGTTCCCGTGACAGCAATGAAATGGTACGCTGCATATTCGCATATCATAGGAAGCATCATGACAATGAAAGCTCCCGTTTCCGATTTCACCAGCATGCCCGCCATAAAAAGAACAGACCCTGTCAGCAGGGACAGTCCCACACGAAGAAAAATAAGCAGTCCTATGGCCTGCCCTACGCTTAATACATACGGGCAGTTGCGGAAAAGAGAAACCGACTGTACGTGTCTGTTCATATTGCCATATCCATACATCCATTTCAGGAACAAAACAACACTGGTTTCCTGTAACAAGGTATACAGTACTCCCCCCGATAATAGCAGAAACAACTTGGAATACGCCGTTACATGATGTCCGTTTTTACATCCTTTAATAAGAATAAAAAGCTTTCTATTTCTCTCATAAAATAATAAATACCACGTCAATACTCCCTGAAAAGAAATAGCAAAGAAAATACCGTACTGATACTCCGCCAATGCCTTTATTCCAAAACAGTTGTCCACTGTCACAGAAGCTTTCGCAACTGCCGAAAAATCGTGACAAGTCTTGCGGATATTATCCGTCAGATAATGATTTCCTTCGGAGATCACATTTTCCATGGCCTTTGACCTGTCCTGCATCTGTGAAATAAATTCCCGATAAGAGTCCAGATACCGTTTCTGTTCCTCCAGATCAGCCTCATAGAAGCCTAACTCGTCCGCCTGTTCATTTCCTTCACAAAACGCAATATATTGATCTTTTTGCTGATATACATAGACATAGGCCGCTTCTTTTTTCTGAATCATAAAAAGCAGGAATAGATTCCCCACAAAAAGTCCAATAAATGCAATCCATAGCGGAATCTGCGTCATCAGCTTTTTTATTTCATATCCTGTCAACCTCATGCAAATTGCCCCTTTAACGATCCATGATCTCCGTCAGTGTAATCGTTTTCCCCCGGTACTCTCCAATTTTTTTCTCCCAGCACTTTACTCCCCATGTACCGTCTTCTTTCTCATAAGTAAAGTACATCCTGTTTCTGTCACCTACCGGAAATCTCTGTGCTCTCCCGTTTTCATTTAATGGTGTCATAAAGGTATCTACGATCTGCATGTCCTTGTCATACACAACATATTTTCCCGGATTCCGAAGCCAATCATCAATGTCCTCCATCCAGTCATCAAAAAAATATAAATATTCGCCATCACTCAAAAAATAACCTGCCTGAGGTACATCTTCCAATAACACCTTCAGATTGGATCCATCCAGATCAGCAATATATACCGGCATCGGTTCATCACCTCTTTTTTCATCATCATAGGGATCCAGAATGATCTGATCCTGCCAGAATTGTACCCCTAAAATATGCACCGATTTCGGCATATCCGGAATCTGTAATTCCTCAATTTTGTCCGCCTGTATATCATATACAAAGGTTTTATTATATAACCTGTCGTAATCGTAACCATTATTTTCTTCCTTCTGGGAATCTCCCTCTTTGGGCAGCATAGAAATAATTTCAAAATACACATAATTTCCATAAGCCTGAAGATTTCCCCAAGTAAGCACTCTCAGATTCTCCTCCGCAGTATAGACGGTCTCCGGTCTATGAAAAAAGGTATTTAATGATAACCGTTTTATCGTACATTCAACCTTTATCTCTTCATCTTCCTCATAATACCTTTTTTCCGCATAATATAAGTTGTTCCTATGTATGATCCAGTTCACAATAATGCTGGATTTTCCATCCCATTTGTACACAACATCTTTCGCTGTTCCGTCCAGAGCATAGCGGTATAATATCCTTTCATCCGTTTCGTAACAGCTCAACGGAATACAATAAAGATAATCTCCGCATTTTGCAATTGCGATATCTTTATCCGGATTAATATTTGCCAGTTCCTCCAAATCGACAGAGGCATTACACTCTTTTATTTTCTGCTGATCCGTCTCTCTGTCATGTAAGCAGTCCACCTTATTACACAGCGGAACTAAAACATCATTACCTTCTTCCATGTAATAGATAAAACCATTCTTGTATATATATACGATGTTATCGCTTCCCTGCTGGACTTTAGGAAATGCTATGCTATCCGACCATTGTCTGTATTGATAGTCATAGTTTTCTACATAAGTGTCCGGCATTGCCTTGTTGGCACAGCCTGTCAGAAAGATCAAGTTTACTATTATAAGATAGGTTTTTATTCTCCGCATAGCATCTCCTGTTTTGTCCATTCCGTTGGTCATCAATTGATTATCTGGTCCATCTTGTAATATCCATCCAGTATCCAGAAGGGAATTGTGTCACAGAAACCTCGTGTACACCTCTTACATCCAAAAATGCCGCCGTTGGCTGTTCGATTACAGAGATGTCTACCCTTGCAGTTGCTCCGCCTCCTAATTTGCTAAATGTGTATTATAAACCATATTCTTAATATCTGCACATCCGTCTGCTCTATTGTACTTGTTTTTTCTTACCTTCCTCCATTTTCTAAAATATTTCTTTTACTTGTCAATCAAACATGCTTGATAATTCATATTTACCACAAATTATCTCTCTAACTCAATTGAGCAGATGGAAACTTCCCATTAATCGTATTAATTTCCTTTTGCTCAAGTCCCTTAATAAAAGATTTCATAGCAAAAAGAGTAGGTTGCATCCGTAATTTTTCTATAGATGCAACCTACTCTTTAACTTAAACTATTCTTTATAAAGTACACCAGTATACGTAGCTACTGTTTGACTTGTAGTATATGAATATTTACTTATTGTAAGAACCCCTGAGTAATAGCTTCCATTAATTTTTTCTCTCCATGAAATTTCTTTCTGTGGTTTTACAACCCCTGAATATATCACTTCCCTCGTCACACTAACACTTGCTCCGCAAAGGACAATGTCGTTTTCCGCCAAATCTTCTGCAACATATACTTCATAATATATACCTTCTGATGTATATCCCCCTCCTACCCGCTGTGCAGTTTTCTGCGCATTAACCGGGAATGAAATACTTAAAACAGCTACTACAAAAAATATGGCAAATATACCTTTGTTCATATCCTATCCTCAACTTTCATTCTCCACTCAGAAATACATATCCTCCTACATCTGTTTCCTTCCATGCTGTAGCGTCTTCCTTATTATCATAATAAGTTGTCTTTACAATATTGGTATCTATTACTTCTTGATTCAATGTAGCTCTCACTTCATCCAAATGCACATTAATACTATCATTCGTCATTTCACCATCTACTACATACGCAATTTCATATACCCTTCCCCATAACGGATCATCAATATACCTTGTTCCTATCTGCTGAAAAGCAGGTTTTCTATGTCCTGCCATATATATCAGAAACATTCCTGCAGCTATCGCCAATATTCCAATCAAAAAGGACATTCTTACAATTCGTCCATAGTTTTTCTTTTGGGGTTCAGGTTCTGATTCCTCATTTTCCCCTGTGTTATCCGTATTCTCCTTATCTCCCTCCTCCACATTCCTTTTTTGAAATTCAGGATTGTCCAGCTTCTCCAATGTCTTTTCCGGATTATGTAATTCGTCACACGATACCTGAAGTATATCTGCTATACGACTAAGCATCATCATATCCGGAAGGTTCTTTCCATTCTCCCATTTGCTTACCGCAGACGTAGAAACCGATAACCTCTCTGCCAGTTCCTTCTGACTTAATCCATTCTTCTTCCTTAAAATTACCAGTAGTTTACCAAATGCTTCCTTTTGCATAACTTTACCCCTTTAATTGTACTAGCAATGATACAATTATACGATTAAGTTATCTAAAAAGCAATGAAGCAAGAATGAACATACTTGACAATTCACATTTACCACAATGATACGTCTAAATCAATTGAGCATTTGGAAACTTTCCATTTTAATCTTATGAATTTCCTTTTGCTCAAGTAGTTACAGCAATAACCGTTTCCTAGATTATTGTGTCATACCTCCCTATCGTTGTCTACTCTGCTACAGCCTCTTTCATGCTCTTCACATATTCTCCGATATAAGGAGCTGCATCTTTGCCATACTTTGCAATGATCTTCACGATGGCGCTTCCGACAATGGCTCCGTCGGATATAGATGCCATAGCTTTCGCCTGCTCGGGGGTGCTGATGCCGAAGCCGATAGCACAGGGAACGTCGGTCACGGTGCGGATGCTTTCCACGATAGCAGGCAGATTGGTCTTGATCTCGCTGCGCACACCGGTGACCCCCATGGAACTTACCACATAGATAAAACCTTCTGCTTCCGATGCAATCTGGCGGATACGGCTCTCGGAGGTAGGAGCGATCATGGAGATTACCTTCACGCCATGGGTTTTGGCGGGAGCTTCCACCTCTGCCTTCTCTTCATAAGGTACATCGGGAATAATGATGGCGCTGATACCCAGTTCTTCACATTTGGTAAAAAATTTCTCATATCCGTAATGGAATACCGGATTCACATACGTCATAAATGCCAGCGGAATCTGTGACTGCTCCCGTACTCTCTTCACAATTTCGAACACGCCGTCCGTTGTCATGCCGTTACCAAGAGAGCGGATATTTGCTTCCTGGATCACCACACCTTCTGCTGTAGGATCGGAAAAGGGAATACCAATCTCTATGAGATCCGCTCCTGCTTTCTCCATCTCCAGGATGAATTGTACAGTGCTGTCCGCATCCGGGTCTCCTGCGGTAAGGAAGCCGATGAATGCTTTTTTATTCGGTGTATCAAATACTTTTTCTAATTTACTCATCGTATCTGTCTCCATTTCTTCTATCTCTTCTATTCTAATTTCTTCTATCTTTCCTGTTTTCATCTTCTGTCTGCAGGAGAACGGACTGCCCAAAGCATTTCACAGCCCCTGCACGTAGGTCGGTCATCAGTCATGAATATCCACACCGCGGTATCTCGCAATAGCGGCCACATCCTTGTCGCCTCTGCCGGACAGACATATGATAATGCTCTGGTCCGGGCTGTAGTTCTTCGCGATCTTACGTACCTGTGCTACCGCATGGGCACTCTCAATAGCGCAGATGATTCCTTCAGTTCTTGCCAGATATTCAAAAGCATCCACTGCCTCGTCATCCGTGATGGGCACATACTGTGCTCTGCCGATGTCATGCAGATAAGCATGCTCCGGTCCGATGCCGGGATAATCCAGTCCCGCAGAAATGGAATATACAGGAGCAATCTGTCCATATTCATCCTGGCAGAAATAAGATTTCATTCCATGGAAAATTCCCAGAGAGCCGGTAGCAATGGTAGCTGCGGTCAGTGCCGTATCCACACCCTTGCCTGCTGCCTCACAACCGATGAGTTCCACATCCTTGTCCTCAATAAAGTTATAGAACGCACCCATGGCATTGCTGCCGCCGCCTACGCAGGCTACCACGGCTGCCGGAAGCTTTCCTTCCTTCTTCAGAATCTGTTCCTTTGCTTCCTGGCTGATCACACTCTGAAAATCTCTTACGATCATGGGGAAGGGATGAGGTCCCATAACGGATCCCAGCACATAATGAGTATCCGCCACACGATTGGACCATTCTCTCATGGTCTCATTGACAGCATCCTTTAAGGTCATGGTACCGGAAGTTACGGGATGTACCTTGGCTCCCAGAAGTTCCATACGGTAGACATTCAATGCCTGTCTGTTGGTATCTTCTTTTCCCATGAAGATTTCGCATTCCATCCCCAGGAAGGCTGCTGCCGTTGCGGTAGCCACACCGTGCTGTCCGGCACCGGTCTCTGCGATCAGGCGGGTCTTGCCCATCTTTTTGGCAAGCAGTGCCTGTCCCAGGGCATTATTGATCTTATGGGAACCGGTATGGTTCAGATCCTCTCTCTTGAGATAGATCTTCGCGCCGCCCAGATCCTTCGTCATTTTCCCTGCATAGTACAGCAGAGAGGGGCGCCCCGCGTATTCATTCAACAGCTTGTTCAGCTCCGCATTGAATTCCGGATCCTTCTTATAATGCTCATAGCACTCTTCCAGATGGATCAGTTCATTCATCAATGTCTCGGAGATATATTGTCCTCCGTGGATTCCGTAACGTCCTTTGCTCATATGTTTATCCTCTCTTCTTTCTTCCTGATTTTTAATTCTTCTTTTATTCTGTATTTTCAATCTGTATTGTTCCGATACTGTTCTACCAGTTCCATGATCCGGCGCATCTTCTCCGGATCTTTTTTCCGGTTGCTCTCAATGCCGGAGCTTAAGTCTACCGCGTAAGGTCTTACCGTTTCCATGGCTTCGGTGAGATTCTCCGCCTGCAATCCTCCTGCCAGGAAAAATTCCCTGTCGATTCCACCAAGGACGCTCCAGTCAAACACCTGTCCCGCTCCCATTCCGTTATCAAATAACAGATAGTCTGCACTGCTGTCCAGCCAGGCTTCCACATCGTACCGGTCTCTTACTTTGACCGCCTTGATCACCGGCTTGTGGCACACCGCCTGCAGATACTGGATATCCTCTTCCGTCTCATCCCCGTGAAGCTGTGCCACATCCAGAATGCCTTCCTCCAACAGTTCTATTATATTATTGGGATCCTCATTCACAAACACCCCCACCGTCCGGATCCCCGGCAGAAGCTTTTTGCGATATTCGGCTGCCTGCTCCTTCGTAACCGCCCGGTGACTCTTTTCATAAAATACAAATCCCACGTAATCCGGCTGCACCTCATTGGCATAATCAATGTCCTCCGGACGATAGAGACCACACATTTTTACTTTCATAAAATCTTCTACCTTTCTATAACCTATCCGCGGAGTTCCTGCAAAGCCGCTTTCTTATCTGCACTACGCATCAATGTCTCTCCGATGAGTACGGCATTGGTACCGTTCTGCTCCAACCGCTCGATATCCTGTCTCGTCTTCATACCACTTTCGGATACGAAGAGAATATTCTCCGGCACCATTTCCCTCAACCGCACGGAGTTATTGATATCCACCGTAAAGTCTTTCAGATTCCGGTTATTGACACCGACGATCCTGGCACCGGCTTTCAATGCCATCTCTACTTCCTTCTCATCATGGGCTTCCACCAGTGCCGACAGTCCAAGTTCTCCTGCGATTCCCGCATACTCTGACAACTGCATCGGTGACAGGATGGCACAGATTAAAAGCACTGCATTTGCTCCGATATTTTTTGCCTCATAGATCATGTATTCATCTACCGTAAAATCTTTCCGAAGCAGTGGAATTTTCACTGCCTGACGGATCTCGGTCAGATATTCATTCTTCCCTTGAAAGTACGCCGGTTCCGTCAGTACGGAAATTGCATCCGCTCCTGCTGTTTCGTATTCCCTCGCAATCTGCACATAGGGAAATTCCGCTGCGATCAGTCCCTTGGAGGGCGATGCTTTTTTCACCTCACAGATAAAGCTCATCCCCTGCTTCACCAGTGCCTGTTCAAAGGGAAATCCCGTGTTGCTGTCCAAATCTCTTGCTCTGGCAATCTGTTCTGCAAGGGGCAGTGCTTCTTTTGCTGCAGCCACCCGTTCTAAAGTGGAAGCCGCTATGGTATCCAATATCATTTTTCTGCCTCCCGCTTATACTTCATTACTTAACTTAATGAAACGCTCCAGCTGTGCCTTTGCAAGGCCTGTGTCGATGACCTTCTCTGCCAGCTTCACACCGCCTGCCATACTGTCTGCCTTGCCTGCCACATATAGGGCTGCTGCTGCATTCAGCAGTACCGCATTGCGCTTGGGACCCTTTTCGCCATTTAAGATAGCTCTGGTGATCTCTGCGTTCTCCTGGGGAGTTCCGCCCACCAGATCTTCCTTCGTGCATCTTTCCATGCCAAATTCTTCCGGTGTGATCACATAATTTTTAAAGGTACCGTTATCAATCTCGCAGACTGTAGTGGGTGCACTGGCGGAGATCTCGTCCAGTCTGTCCTGTCCATAGACTACCATGCCACGTTTTACACCCAGATTGGACAATACCTTTGCCATAGAGGGCAGCAGGCTTTCATCGTACGCACCCATGATCTGATATACCGGTCCTGCGGGGTTTGCCAGAGGTCCTAAAATATTGAAAATAGTACGGATGCCCAACTCCTTGCGGATGGGTCCCACATATTTCATGGCGGTGTGATATTTCTGTGCGAAAAGGAAGCAGATGCCGATCTCTTCCAACAACGTCTTGCTCTGTTCCGGCTCTATGGTGATATTTACGCCCAGAGCTTCCAGACAGTCTGCTGCACCGGATTTGGAACTGGCTGCGCGGTTGCCGTGCTTGGCTACCGGTACGCCTGCCGCAGAGATCACGATAGATGCCGTAGTGGAGATATTGAAAGAATTAGATCCGTCACCGCCGGTTCCCACAATCTCTAAAGCTTCCACGTCCGCTCCAAGTTTTCTGCCGAACTTTCGCATTTCTTCTGCGGAGCCTGTGATCTCTTCGATGGTCTCACCCTTCTGGCTTAATGCTGTCAGATAAGCACTCTTTAAAATATCGCTGGCCTCACCGCTCATGATCTCATCCATAACGGTTTTTGCCATATCGTATCCGATGTCCTCATTCTTTACCAACTTAGCAACCGCTTCTTTGATCATGTTTCTGCCTGCTCCTTTCTGTGTCTGTAAAAAATTAACAATGATCTGTCGTCCATCCGGTGTCAGTACCGATTCCGGATGGAACTGTACTCCGTAGATCTGCTTTTCTGTCTGTTCTACCGCCATGACCTCTCCGTCTTCGGTGACCGCGGTAACTTTCAATTCTGTGGGAATCGTCTGTGGATCTGCCACCAGAGAATGATATCTTGCCACAGTGATCACTTTTTTCATACCCCGGAACAATACACTGTCTGTATCCAAAGTCGCCAGGGACTGTTTACCGTGCATCAGATGGGATGCGTAGGTAACGGTAGCCCCTGCCACTTCGCAGATCGCCTGATGCCCGAGACAGATTCCCAAAATAGGTATTCTGCCCCCCAGTTCCCGGATCACATTTTCACAGACACCGGCTTTGTCCGGCCTTCCGGGTCCCGGCGATAAAATGATGTGGGAGGGATTCATGGCGCGGATCTCATCCACACTGCATTCATCATTGCGGATCACCCGAATATCCGGATTTACGCTTCCTACCAGCTGATATACGTTATAGGAAAAACTGTCATAATTGTCGATCAGTAATATCATGCTTCCATTCCCTCCTGTGCTTTCTGTAGTGCCTGTCTTACAGCTGCTGCCTTCTGAATGCATTCCCTGTATTCCTTCTCCGGTACACTGTCCGCCACAATACCGGCACCGGATCTTACGAATACTTTTCCGTTCTTGGAAAAAGCAAGTCTTATAGCGATACAGGTATCCAGGTTTCCGGTAAAGGAAATATAGCCAATGGCTCCTCCATAGATGCCTCTCTTATTGTCTTCCAGTTCGTTGATGATCTCACAGGCCCGAAGCTTCGGTGCTCCCGACAGGGTTCCTGCGGGAAGGATGGCATCCACCGCATCCAGTGCGTCCGCATCTTCCCTGATCACGCCCCTCACTGTAGAACCGATGTGCATCACGTGAGAGTAACGCTCGATGGACATATACTTTTCCACTTCCACGGTGCCGATCCGGCTGATCTTGCCGATATCATTCCGTCCCAGATCCACCAGCATATTGTGTTCGGAGCGTTCCTTCTCATCTGCTAAAAGCTCTGCCTCCAGCGCCTTGTCCGCTTCCTCGGTAGCTCCTCTGGGTCTCGTTCCTGCCAGGGGGAAGGTATGTAATACGCCGTCCTCTAACTTTACTAATGTCTCCGGGCTGGCTCCCACGATCTCACCATCACTTCCAGAGAAATAGAACATGTACGGGGAAGGATTTGTTGTGCGGAGTACCCGGTAAGCATCTAAGAGGCTTCCTTCCATCTCCGCCTCCAGGCGATTGGATAATACCACCTGGAAGATATCTCCCTCTCTGATGTAATGCCTGGCTTTCTCCACCATGTTGCAATAGGCTGCTTCGTTGAACAGTGGTTGAAAATCTGTCCGGAGCTTACAGGGAATATGCTCTGCCTTTTCTCCATTCAGCAAGAGCTCCTTCATGTTGTTCAGCTCCCGCTCCGCTCTATGATAATTGATCTCCAGATCATCGGTCTTGATATTCAGGATCAGGATCAGCTTCTGTCTGTAATTGTCAAAAGCGATGACTTTGTGGAACAGCATCAGGTTCACATCCTGGAAGCCTTCCTCGTCCTTCGCATCCAGCCGCAGGGTCGGTTCGCTGTATTTGATATAGTCATAGGAAAAATATCCTACCAGACCTCCGGTAAAGGAAGGCAGTCCCGGAAGCTTGGGACTTTTATTCTCTTCCATGACGTTGCGGATGATCCCTCTGACATCTCCGGAATCCGTTCGGCTGGTCAGTTCCGATTTTATTGTAGTCATACCGTTATAACAGGTGATCTCAAGCAATGGATCATAGCCTAAAAAGGAATATCGTCCCCATCGCTTATCCGCCTCCGCGCTTTCCAGCAGATAGACATGACCGCTGACCTTTTTTAAGATGCGCAGCACTTCGATGGGTGTGGTCATATCTGCATACATCTCTGTGCTGATGGGAATCACTCCGTAGCTTTCTTCCGCTGCGATCTTTTTACATTCTTCCAGTGTGGGTGTGATCTTCATTCCGGTACTCCTCCTTAAAATTATTTCTTTCCACACCTTTTCAGCGCCTCCATTCGTAAAATCGCCTCTTTGAGGCTTCCTTTTACTCATTGAGGCTATCTCGCCATAGGCTCTGAAAAGGTTACAAAAAAACCGCCCATGACAGAATCTTCTTCTGTCAAGGACGGGTCATATACATTTCCCGCGGTGCCACCTTGCTTCACAATTTCTTGTGCTCTTACAGGATACCAACATATCCCCGGCAACTGACGTATGCCCTCACGTCGCAGAATACTTGAGGTCTTAAAATTCTGTGTGTCCTCTTTGACTGCGCCCTCCGTGGTCCATTTAACAACCTGCGTTCCAACCTTTCTCAGCATCCGGTCTCTCTGTAAGTGCACGAACTGTTTTTATCTCCACATCAATGGTTTCTTACCGCTGTATTTAATTTTTATTTATATTACTGCTTTAGTGTGGTAACGTCAAGTAGTGATTTTAATCTTTTTTCAAAAAAATCTTTGCGTATTTTATTTTTCTATCTTCCTACTTTGAGGAAAAGCTCACGAATTCCTTCATAGTAACCAATGGTCACCGTGGTACTGTCTTCCTCCTCCCCCGGGAAAGTATACTTGGCAAAATACGGCGTCGTCTCCAACAGCGGATTTTGATCCTCATATTTTTCAAGACCGGTCAGTTCCAGATATTCCGCATACCGGCCAATCATGGCATCCGTATTGATGTCTTCCCATTGCAGTCCGGTCCGGACATAGAATTCATAAATTTTGCCGGTATCCGCATCCAGATAAATATCCAGAAAACGGTTACTCTTATCCGCATTCCTTACGTCCGTAGACAGGCTGATTTTCCATACAGAGAGATTATTTCTCGGCTCCAAAACATCGATAGCAGAGCAGATCACCGCTTCGTAAGAGTCTTCCGAAACTTCCTTTACTTCGTCGGGAAGAATTCCCTGCTCCTTCAGGATCTGAATCTCTCTGTTACATGCCTCATATACCGCTTCCTCCTGAATCTGTCCCTCTCCCGGTTGCTGACGATTCTCTACAAACGCATAGGTACCCGTCATTTCTCCGTAGTTTCCTGCCTCACTGTCCACTCTGGTCAAAAAACGCAGTTCACTCTCCGGCAGGGTCTGACTGCTCAGACATCTCCCCAAAAGATATAGTTTCTGATTGCTGCTCATGCGGTAACGGTATCCTTCCGCACCTTCCACCGCCTCTGTGGTAATACTGTTTAAGAGTCTCTCATCACTTTTGGCCGCGATCCATTCCGGTCCCCACAGAGCCGCAAGAATGACCACAACTGATACCGCAAAGCCCAAAGAACAGCTCTTCCATCTATTCATCCGACTTCACCCCCTCATCCGGAATCAGAAAGCTCATGCAGCTTCCAAAGCCCTGTGTACTCTCGATCTTCAGGCTGCTGTGATGCAGTTCCAGAATAGCGGTGCACAGTGCAAGCCCCAGTCCCGCTCCGTTATGAGCCCTGGATCTGGATTTATCCACCATATAAAAAGCTTCCGTGATCTTATGAAGTTCTTCCTTGGGGATGCCAATTCCTTCATCCCGTACCTGAAAATAATAACCGTTCTCCATGTGCCTTCCTGTGATCTCCACGGTCTGCCCCTCCTCGGAGGCTTTGATGGCATTATCGGTCAGATTGATCAAAACAGTCTTCAACAGGTTCTCCTCGGCATAGAGTTCTCCCTTTTCCCAGCAGATGTCAACCTTCACCCTGCTGTCTTCTGGGTTCTTGGTCTCATCATAGATTTCCTGCAGATACGAGAAAATACCGGAGACATTTGTGGTCTTACGATCGATCTCCTTACGTCTGGTCACAATGATGTCCAGCAGTCTGAGTGCCATAGTCTCCAGGCGTTTTCCCTCTGTATAAATATAATTGGCACAGAGAAAATGCTTCTCCTCGTCCAGTTTGCGGGAACGCAGCATATCCGCGTAACCGATTATAGCTGTCAGCGGTGTCTTCAGTTCATGGGAAAATGCGGCAATAAAATCTTCTCTGGCTCTGACTTCATTTTCCAAATTCTGAATATTCTGCTCCAGTGCTTCTGCCATATGGTTGAAATCCGCAGTCAGCTGTCCCATTTCATCATTACTGATCTGCTCCGCGCGATAGCTGTATTCTCCCTCCGCCATTTTGCCGGTAGCCTGCGTCAGAAGCCGGATCGGTCGGGTCAGCCAGCAGGCGATCAGCGTCATCACAGCGCCACTGCATAACAATACGATCACCGTAACCTGACGATACATCCGAAATCCTTCCGTCCTCTCCGTATATACCGCAGTTACATTTTTCATGGTCTCTAACGTCAGCAGACGGTCGGACACATTGATCCTTGTCTGTGTCTGGATATAATAGGAATCCCCCGACTGCACTACCCGGTACACTCTCGTATTTTCTCCGCGTTCTTCCCACAGAGAAGTATCCCCGGTAAACCCTTCACTGACATACAGCACCTTACCGTTCTCATCGCTGATCCGCAGCAATCTGTTGCCGTGCTGTCCACTGTTCTCCAGGTATACTCCGATCTGTTCCACCGTTCCGTCCGGAAGTACATCATATTTGGACGGAATATTTAAAGCTGCCGTCTCAAAAGCGAACCTCAAAATACTACTTTCATCCAGTGCCTGTCTGGTCTCACGCTCCATGGAGGTCTGAAACACATAATTTACAAAAAAATAACCGCTTGCTCCGCATGCCGCTGCCATGATCAGCATGGTGCACAGCAGAATTTTCCAGGAAAATTTCATTCTTTTCTCCTCTTGTCCACTTTCCTACAAGAATTCCTCGTTCTCAGGCAATCTCCAGCCGGTATCCTACCTTATATACCGCTACCAGCTGATTCTCCCATCCCATTTTTTTGCGCAGGCGCTGCACATGCAGCTCCAGAGTCCTGCTGTCCCCGCCATATTCTTCTCCCCATACCTTTTCGTACAGGCTTTCCTTGAATAAGGCAATATTTTTATTCTGAATAAATAACACCAGAAGTCCGTATTCCTTGTTGGTAAGTACCACAGGTACGCCCGCTTTCGTCACCATTCTGGCTTCCATATCCACCACTACATCTCCTGCGGACAGCTGCGCTCCCCGTTTGTGGAATCTGCGCAGTACCACTTCTACCCTTGCCAGCAGTTCCACCACATCAAAGGGCTTCACCAGATAATCCTCCGCCCCCAGACGCAAGCCTTTTACCCGGTCCTTTACATCTCCCTTGGCGGTAATGAAGATCACCGGGATCTTTAAAGGTCTGATATATTCCATAATATCAAAACCGTCCACTCCCGGAAGCATAATATCCAGTAAGATCAGATCAAAGGTTTCCTTCTCGATCAGTTCAATGGCTTTCATGCCATCCTGTACACTTTTGCAAAAATATCCTGCTGCCGACAGATTCAGGTCGATCAGGTCACAGATTGGCTTTTCATCATCCACGATCAATATTTTTATCATTATGTCTGCCACCCCCAATAGGCACGGATCTTCGTCACCAGTGCCTCCAGAGTATCCTCCTCCGTACATTCATAATTTTCTGTAAAATCAGTATCCTTCTCAAATCCGGCCGTCCGTTGGTAATAAATGGTGCACACGGTGTCCACCAGCAATTCCCCGTTTTCTCCTTCATAGCTGTATTTTGCAAACACCACCAGATCCTTCAGGCCGTCACCGTCCAGGTCCTTTCCCTGGATTCCCTTCAGCGCATAGAGATTGTCGTAATCCTCCATGGGTTGAAAACTCCACACAATATTTCCCTGTTCATCGATCAGATAGATCATGAACACGTCATATTCCGCCATCCGGTAGGTGCCCGGAACCACCTTTAATTTTCCCAGCTTTTCAAAATTACGGGTATAAGACTGTTCCTCGATGACATTGAAATTGTGGTTCAGAAGATCTGCCAGTGTCTCCGCCGTATAGAGGAATTCCGTAGAACGCCCGTCTCTTACAAAATTTAAAATACAGGCAGGGTTCTTGTTCATATCAAAGCGGTTGATCTTGTCTGAGATCCGATAATCACGGTAAAAGTTTCCATCGTCCTGGAACAGAACATCTCCTACTTTGTAGGATTCTTCCTGATAATCCCCCCTGTCATTATGGCACTGGACGATCAGGATGATATCCGTATCTCTGTCATTGTCTACATCCTGAAAAGAAACCGAAGCCAGTTTTTTCACCGGCTGCCGCATTTCTCCCAAATAGCAGTAATTTGCTTCCAGCTGGTCCGTCTTGTACAGAATCTGCCCGGAAGCATCCGCGATAAATACCGCCAGTCTGTGGTACCTTGTATCCAGTGCCGCATAGAACCAGACTTCATCCCCGAGTTCCTCTGTCGTATCTACGGCTTCCTCCGGAAGTTTTTGCAACGGCATCGCAAAGATCTGATCCTCCAGCAGGCGGAATCCCTGGTTCTCCAAATCTCCAATCTTTTCTATCCTGTCAAAGCGTTCCCGGTATCGTTCGTACTCCTCCGCCACCAGTTCTCCGTGTTCCCCGGCCGCAGTCACAGAAAAAGAAAAGGCGGAAAGCTGCGCAGATAAAACTACAAAAAGCACAATACTCACTATGCTGAGCATGATTCTTCTCTTCCTGTGTTTCGGCATCTTTCCACCTCCTTTGTATCGTTATTTGATTTGTTGTTTTATTCCATTTTCTTTTACAGATCGTCAATAATAATGTGTCTGGGTTGTCCTGTGATCATGATCGGAGTCAGCTCCGCCTGGATCAAAGGTTCGATATAATTTTTCATATCTTCCGTCACATAATCGCCTGCTTCGTTGATCCAGGAACGAGGCACCTTTTTCTCCAGATTGGCTACTTTGTGTACATCATAGAGATCCGTAGTGCAAATATAGGGATCCTGAGATACTCTCTTTAAGATCACCATCTGACCGGTCTTGCCTTCAAAAGCTGCCTTTACCGCAGTTCCACCTACCTGATAAGCCTCGGTGATATCCACGCGGGAGGTCAGATGTCCGGCACAGCGCTGCAGAGTAGACAGTTCAATAGCTCTGGATTTGCAGCCCAACTTTTCAATGATCAGGTCAGACAAATATTTGCCCGTACCGGATAACTGTACATGGCCGAAAGAATCCGTCTTGTCGGAAGGTGCAGACAATTCGCAGACATATCTTCCGTCTGCCGTCTTGATTCCTTCGGACACTGCAATGACAATGGACTGTTTCTCGCTGACCAGTTTCTTGACCTTTTTCAGAAAATCATCCACATCAAAGGCTACTTCCGGCAGGTAGATCAGATCCGGGCCTTCACAGTCTTCACTCTTGGCCAGTACTGCTGCTCCGGTGAGCCATCCGGCATTTCTTCCCATGATCTCGATGACAGTCACACTCTGCATCTCATAGATCAGGCCGTCACGTACCAGCTCCTTGGTAACGGTAGCAATATATTTTGCCGCACTTCCGTAACCAGGCGTATGATCCGTACCCTCTAAGTCGTTATCAATGGTCTTGGGTACGCCGATAAAACGGATCGGGTTGCCCACTGTCTCTGCATAATCGGAAAGCTTTTTGATGGTATCCATGGAGTCATTGCCGCCGATATAGAAAAATGCCATGATCTCCAGTTCTTCCAGAATTGCAAATATTTTCTCGTAAATAGCTTTATCTTCACTGATCTCCGGCAGCTTATAGCGGCAGGATCCCAGAAAGGAAGCCGGTGTTCTCTTCAAAAGTTCCACATCCATGTCGTTGCGGATCTTTTCCCCCAGATCCACGATCTTTTTCTCCAACAAACCCTGAATGCCATAGCGCATACCGTATATGGTATCCGCTCCCATATCCTTTGCTGTCTTGTAGACACCTGCCAGACTGGCATTGATCACCGCTGTGGGGCCTCCGGACTGTCCTACGATCACATTTTTTTTCATAATTTTTCTCCCTCTGTTGATTCGTTACCATACATCGACGGGGATTTCTCATGCTCGATTTGCATACGTAAAACACCCACCAATCGGATCCTCCGGTTGATGGGTGTTCTCATTCTTAAGGTTCCGTCGAACCTATTTTACCAAACTTACAGTCTCTCTGGCAATAGCAAGTTCCTCATTCGTAGGAATTACCATAACAGTGGTCTTGCTGTCAGGAGTGGAAATAGCGATCTCCTCGCCACGCTTGTGGTTCGCCTCCTCATCGATGGATACTCCCAAGAAGCCCAAATGCTCGCATACCAGGGAACGAACTAAAGGTGCGTTCTCGCCGATACCTGCGGTAAAGCAGATCACATCTACACCGTTCATGCCTGCTACATAAGAGCCGATATATTTTGCCACACGGTAGCAGTAAGTGTTCATGGTACGGATGCAGTGTGCATCGCCGTTGTTGTAACCTGCTTCCAGATCACGGAAATCGGAAGACAGATTGTTGGACAGACCATATACACCGGACTTCTTGTTCAGAACGGTCATGATCTCGTCGATGTTCTTGCCCTCTTTGTGAGCGATGAACTCCATGATGGCAGGATCGATATCACCGGAACGGGTTCCCATGATCAGACCTTCCAGAGGTGTCAGACCCATGGAGGTGTCTACACACTTGCCGTTCTTAACAGCGGATACGCTGGCACCATTGCCCAGGTGGCAAACGATGATCTTCAGATCTTCGTACTTTTTGCCCAGAACCTCAGCAGCCTTCTTGGATACATAAGAGTGGCTGGTTCCGTGGAAGCCGTAACGTCTGATCTTGTATTTCTCATAATACTCGTAAGGCAGACCGTACATATAAGCTTCCTCAGGCATGGTCTGATGGAAAGCGGTGTCAAATACAGCTACCATGGGAGTGGTGGGCATCAGCTTCTTGCATGCATTGATACCGATCAGGTTAGCAGGGTTATGTAAAGGAGCCAGGTCGTTGCATTCCTCGATGGCTTTCATAACTTCATCGGTGATAATGGTGGATGCTGCGAACTTCTCGCCGCCGTGTACAATACGATGTCCTACGGCACCGATCTCATCCAGACTCTTTACCACACCTGTCTTTTCATTGGTCAGAGCTTCCAGTACCAGACGGATAGCTTCGGTATGATCCGGCATGGGAGTTACAGTCTGCTCTTTCTCACCACCATCGGGGGTATAGGTAATCTGGCTTCCTTCGATACCGATTCTCTCACAAAGACCCTTTGCGATGCATTTCTCGGTCTCGGAATCAATGAGCTGGAACTTCAGGGAAGAGCTTCCGCAGTTAATAACTAAAATATTCATGATGAATTCCTTTCTTTCAAATCTGTTACTCTATGGGGTCATGTTACCCGTGCGGGCAATACATGAATACGGTGCGGGACAGATATCCCGCACACGTTTATGTTCGTTACCAGTGATTATACTAACTGTGCCTGTACAGCGGTCAGTGCTACGACACCGACGATATCCTGCCAGGAACATCCTCTGGACAGATCGTTAACAGGCTTTGCGATACCCTGTAACATAGGGCCGTAAGCTTCTGCTCCACCCAGTCTCTGTACCAGCTTGTAACCGATGTTACCAGCATCCAGGTTCGGGAAGATCAGGACATTGGCATGTCCGTTTACAGGGCTTCCGGGAGCCTTAGACTTGGCAACGCTGGGAACCAGAGCTGCATCCAGCTGCAGTTCGCCGTCCAGAGTCAGATGAGGATACTCCTCATGTGCGATACGGGTAGCTTCTACTACTTTGTCAACCAGTGCGTGCTTTGCACTTCCCTTGGTGGAGTGGCTCAGCATGGCGATCACGGGCTTAGGTCCGATCAGAGACTTGAAGCTTCTGGAAGAAGTATCTGCGATAGCAGCCAGTTCTTCGGGAGTAGGATCCTGGTTCAGACCACAGTCAGCGAACAGGAAGGTTCCGTTCTCACCCTGATCCTTGAATACGGTATCCATAACGAAGAATGCGGATACCAGTTTAACGCCGGGTGCAGTCTTCAGGATCTGCAGTGCAGGTCTTAAAGTATCTGCGGTAGAGTGGCATGCACCTGCTACCATACCGTCTGCATCATTAGCCTTAACCATTACGATACCGAAGGTCAGGTAATCATTCAGCAGGATCTCTCTTGCCTTCTCGGGGGTCATTCCCTTTGCTTTTCTGGTTTCATATAATAAATTCACATAGTCATCCAACTTGGGAGTTGTTTTAGGGTTAACTACCTTAACTTTGGACAGGTCAACTTCCAGCCAGCCTGCACCATCCATGATCTTCTCTTCATCACCGATCATAATGATGTCTGCGATGCCCTCTTCCACGATACGGGCAGCAGCCAGTAATGTTCTCTTATCATTAGATTCCGGTAATACAATAGTCTTTTTGTCGAGTCTTGCTCTCTCTTTAATCATGTCAATGTATGACATATCCATTCTCCTTTCCGGCGGGGGATACCCGCTTCCTCCCAAATAACTTCTGTAAAGTTTTGGTTTTATCTTAACAAACCGATGTATTTATATTATACTAAATACATCTGGAGTACACAAGGGCATAATGTTCGCAAAATTGTATATTTTCAGATACAACCACTATTTTTTCAGAATAAAATAAGCTGATAACCATGCATATGTAAACGCTTTCAGTGTATGTTATTTTTTTCACATTCCTTGTCAGGGTTTGTGTTCGTTATAACGTATATTTCTTTTCACGAAAGGAGCCACATTATGAAGGTCAATGGTATTGTCGCAGAGTATAATCCCTTCCATAATGGTCATGCTTACCAGTTACAGCATGCCAAAGAGGCCAATGATGCCAATTATACGATCATTGTCATGAGCGGTAATTTCATGCAGCGGGGTGCTCCTGCCCTCTTAGATAAGTTCACCCGTACAAAAATGGCTCTGGAGAACGGTGCAGATCTGGTGCTGGAACTGCCCACCCGCTATGCTGCCTCCAGTGCGGAATTTTTTGCCAAGGGCTCGGTTGCCTTGTTCGACAAACTGGGAGTGACCACAAATCTGTGCTTTGGCAGTGAGTGCGGCAACATTGAAGTCTTGTCACGGATCGCTGAGATTTTCTATACGGAACCGGAACCTTACGTGGAATCCTTGCGCTGCAATATGCGTAAGGGAATGTCCTTCCCCATCGCCAGGACCTGGGCGTTATTGCAATACGCGCCTTCCTTAAGCGATGATAAGGACGTTCTTTCCTCTCCTAATAATATATTGGGAATTGAATATCTCAAAGCTCTGATGTCCAGAAACAGCAAGATCTCACCGTTCACTACCACCAGAGTCGGTGCGGATTATCACGACAAACGTCTCGGCACCAATCAGTGTTCCGCCATTGCTATCCGCCAGTCGGTGGCCGCCGGGCATGATCTATCCTATCTGGTTGCCCAGATGCCAGAAAGTGCCTATGCATTGATGATGGATTTTCTGTCTCACAAAAAGCCTCTGTTTGCCGATGATTTTTCCGCAGCACTGCAATACAAGCTGCTGACGGAATACTCTGTGGGCTACGACAAGTATCAGGATATTTCTTCGGATCTGTCCGACCGGATCCGCAATACCCTGCCTTCCTTCGCAGGTTACACTTCTTTCTGTGATCTGCTCAAGAGTAAGGATATGACCTACACCCGCATCAGCAGATGTCTGCTTCATATTTTGCTGAATATGACCAAGGAAGAATTCGAGACCTGCAAGTCGGAAGACTATATCTCTTACGCCAGAGTGTTGGGTTTCCGCAAGAATGCGACGCCACTGCTTGCCGAGATCAAAAAGAACAGTTCCATTCCTCTCGTCACCAGCCTGGCTGACGCCAGACAGACGCTTTCTCCCGAATCTCTGCGGATGCTGGATCTGGATATCCTCCGCAATCAGATCTATCTGGGGAATCTGGCCTTAAAGAACCAGACGGAAATGGTGAATGAATATCGGACGCCGATTGTGATTGTATAAATAGAAAGTTAATGAAATAAATACTCCCTTTTCGGAATTGTGTGTCTGAATGAAAAACATGTATAATTCTACATTTTTGATGTATAAATCTACATTAAGGTTAATTTAAAAACGAATTTGTTTGAAGTTTCACCAAATCAATAGAGGTGTTTGATTATGAAAAAAAGAATAATTGCAGTAATTGTAATTTTGGCTGTATTAGTAGCTCTATTCTTTATTGGCACAGGTTTTCAAAAAAGAATGGATGTCGTATTAGTTGATTACTCTGTATCAGAGGATGGAACGGAGATCACGCTTGATGTAGGAATTCCAACATCTATAGGATATATCAGAGGATTTAAAGACAATGGCGGTGGAGTAAAACCACATTATCTTACATTTTTTTCGACATTTGGTGGAATAAACAGTCCGATTGGAGCAGAGCATAGCTTCCAATTAGAGCTTACTTCGGATGATACAGAAATTTATTTTAACAGACCGGAGGGAGGTTACGAGTTGATTTTAGTGAAAGATGAAGAAACAGGTCAATGGCTCAGACCAAATGGAATAGGTGAAGAAAATAACACTATTTTTGAAGCAACCATTCTTGAAATTCGTGATAATTATTTTTTAGTAGAACCCGTAGAGGGTAGTCAAGAATTAAACAATGCAGATCTGATTACAGTACCAATGAAAAACATAGGTACTGCTCCACAACCAAATGTTGGTGACATTATTGAAATAGCATATAACGGAGAAATTGCAGAAAGTTATCCAGCACAGATAACAGAGGTTTACGGTATCAAAGTTGTCAAAGAAGCAGAACAATGGGATTTAATTCCTATGGTCATGGTAAATGGCGAGTTATATATTGACACAGGTCATGAAAGTACAGTAGAAGCCCGTTGTGGTGTTATGGATGGAGAGATTACGTCAGAAGTAGACGGAAGTGAAAAGCCAACAAAAGACAATCAATCTAACTTTGGTACAGGCTATGGATATCAATATGGTTCACAAGAAGGCATAATCGAGATTAATATGAATGAAAAATGGTGGGTTTTTGCAACAGAAAAAGTCCTGGCCAGTAGTGAACTTATGATAGACCCAGTTGCAGTAATAAGTATTCATAATGTTTTCACAGGAGAAAATGCGAACATCACTGAAAATGAGGATATCAGAACTATATCTAATATATTATGTGGTGATGCATGGAATACAGAAGGTACAACTGATTGTTTAAGCAACATTGAAATTACAATCAACGAAGAAACATACAAATATCATTCCGATTGTGGTACATTCAACGATAATGTAAATCAGAACTATTTATCACTGGATGACGAAAGGAAAGCTGTGGTAAATGCCATTTTTTCAGAGTATATATCACTCACAACCACAGAAGTTCCAGCAGAATAAATTTTACAAAGGCTACCCGGTCAAAAAGATTGGATAGCTTTTATTATGTTTTAAACCTAAACTCAATTTCAATCCAGTCAGCAAAACTAATCTTTATTATATCCAAGCAAATCAATAGCTCAAATTGCATTAACTTCTTAAAATGTATAAATAACAGGATAGCTTGGGCTAAGTAATATCAGAAACACTTTTCCGAAAAGGGAGAATAAATATTGGCAAACCAGACGAACTCCCGAAGCGGCAGAAGGTCCTCAGGCAGATATCGGTCTCCGAGTGTGAATTTTGTAAAGCAGTGGATAAAGTGTATCTCATCCGAACGGGCACGGCTCTAGGCGACATCCATGTCGCCGGCCGCCTGTCGCAAACATCGTGTTTGCTCCACCCTGATGACTCACCACTGCTTAAGAAAATATCAACACGCTCCGACAGACATCTGCCTGAGGGCCTTCTGCTACTCCGGGAGTTCTGTTTGTATTTAAAACGCCAATTTCTGCGAAAAAAATACAAAAATATGAAATTTTGATATGTAAAAAGTCTCTATTTTCGCTGCATAAGCAAAATAAAGAAATTCCGTACAAAAATTCCTGATTTAGGAACTTTTTTTGTACGGAATTCATCGTTTTTGGACTATTTACACCAAACTAACTTTCCAGTTAGTTCTTAAAGCTATGAATAGGTGCGGGGATGCGGCCGCCGCGGTTGACGAAAGCATCACAGGAGAAGGTATTCACGGGCATGATGGGTGCGTAACCTAACAGGCCGCCGAACTCCACGGTCTCTCCCACGCCTTTTCCGATTACGGGGATGATTCTGACTGCAGTGGTCTTCTGGTTCACCATACCGATGGCCATTTCATCCGCAATGATACCGGAAATGGTGGTTGCCTTGGTGTCTCCGGGAATGGCGATCATATCCAGACCTACGGAGCAGACACAAGTCATGGCTTCCAACTTCTCGATGGTGAGGGCTCCGGCATTCACGGCATCGATCATTCCCTGATCTTCACTGACAGGAATGAATGCACCACTTAAACCGCCGACGTAGGAAGATGCCATAACACCGCCCTTTTTCACCTGATCATTCAACAACGCCAGGGCTGCAGTGGTTCCGGGAGCTCCGGCATGTTCCAGACCGATCTCACACAGGATATCCGCTACGCTGTCGCCGATGGCCGGGGTCGGTGCCAGAGACAGATCCACGATGCCAAAGGGAACATTTAGCATCCGGGATGCCTCCTGTGCTACCAGCTGACCTACACGGGTTACCTTAAAAGCAGTCTTTTTGATAGTCTCACAGAGAACCTCGAAGTTCTCGCCGCGCACCTTTTCCAGTGCGGTCTTTACAACGCCGGGGCCGCTGACACCGACATTGATGATCTTGTCTGCTTCGGTCACACCATGAAAGGCACCTGCCATGAAAGGATTATCATCCGGTGCATTACAGAATACTACCAGCTTTGCACAGCCCAGGGAATCATCTTCCTTGGTATACTCTGCAGTCTCCCTGACCATCTCACCCATCAGCTTTACGGCATCCATGTTGATACCGGTCTTGGTGGAGCCCAGGTTCACAGAGCTGCACACACGCTCTGTGGTAGACAGCGCCAGAGGAATTGAACGGATCAGCAGTTCGTCCGCCGGGGTCATTCCCTTGCTGACCAATGCGGAATAACCGCCCAGGAAGTTCACACCAACCTCATGTGCTACCTTATCCAATGTCTTTGCAATACTTGCAAAGTCTTCTATCGTATGACATGCCGCACCACCGATCAGTGCAATGGGAGTTACGGAAATTCTCTTATTTACAATGGGGATGCCAAATTCTCTGGAGATCTCCTCTCCGGTCTTCACCAGATCCTTGGCTGCTTCGTAGATTTTGTTATAAATCCTCTCATTTAATCTGTCCAGATCGGAATCGATACAGTCTAACAGGCTGATACCCAGTGTGATGGTACGCACGTCCAGGTTCTCTTCCTCGATCATTTTGTTGGTCTCTGTTACTTCATATAAATTGATCATTACGGCTCCTATCTGCCCCTTCGGGTCTTATTTATTTCGAAATCGTGGGGCTTATCAGATGCGGTGCATCTTGTCAAAGATCTCTTCCTTCTGGCACTTGATCACTACGCCAATCTCTTCTCCGAGAACAGCCAGTTCATCTGCCATGTCACCAAAAGTTTTCTGCATCTGGTTGGTGTCAACGATCATCATCATGTTAAAATATCCCTGTACGATGGTCTGGGAAATATCCAGGATATTGATGCCGTTTTCCGCAAGATAGGTACATACCTTTGCGATAATGCCTACTGTGTCCTTACCAACTACCGTAATAATTGTTCTTTTCATAATCGCCCTCATTTTCTGCATGAAATCATGCTATTATTTTTATCTATTAAACTACACTTTACTACAATTTGCAACCTCAAGTTCAGCCTATGAACATATTCAGACACAGAAATCATACTTGCATCATTTTGTGAGCGAATATGTTTCAGGCACCGAGCGCCAAACTATGGAGCAAAGCTAGTCATGAAATGACGCAAAAGCGTGCTATGATGCGGCTCCAACGAATAATGCTGGCTGATGCGCTGCGCATCCGCTACGCAATATTGATCACCGAAGATACATTGCTCCTGTCTGCCACCATCATCCGGAAGTCTTCCGCCCGGTAAGGGTTCTCTCCCATGGTGATTTCCATCCGGACCGCTTCATAGGCCAGCTCCGGAAGATTATTCTCCTTGCTGAGATGTCCCAGCACGATAGCCTGCAGCTTGTCATGCAGGATTCGACAGAGCAGCTTGCCGGAATTTTCATTGGAAAGGTGTCCTCTGTCCCCCAGAATTCTCTGTTTGAGATAATAGGGATAAGGTCCTACCTGCAACATCTTCACATCATGATTCGCTTCCAGCAGCAAGGCATCCATTCCCTTCAGGCACTCCACGGTGTAATCATTATAGACTCCTAAATCCGTACAGATTCCTACCTTTTTATCTCCGTAAGCAATACGATAGCCCACCGGCTGTGCCGCATCATGGGAGATTTTCATGGGATTGACAGTCAGATCCTTGATAGTCAGTTTCACATCTTCCTTCACTTCCCGAAACAGGGCTGGATCGATCTTGCCCAGATTCCCCATCTTCTGGATTTCTTCCAGGGTTCCCGTTGTGGCATAGATCGGCACTTCATATTTTCTCGCCATGACACCCAGTCCCGCCACATGATCCATATGTTCGTGGGTCACCAGGATGCCATCCAGATCTCTTCCGGTGAGTCCCAGACTGTTCAGCCCGGCCTCCGCCTTTTTGCCGCTGATTCCCACGTCCACCAGCAGATGCGTGGCCTCTGATCCCACATAAATACAGTTGCCGCTGCTGCCGCTGGCAATACTACATAATCTCATAACTTCTTAATCTCTTTTCTATCTTACTTCTGTCTTACTCTTTGCCGTTTTCCATCTTCGGCATTAATGCATACTAGTGCATGCTTTTCCAGTAGATCTCGATCACATCTCCCTCTTTCAAAGGTTCCATGAACTGTGCCGGGCGTCCATTTAAGTTCGTTACAATGGATCTGCCTGCGGATGCGGAGGATCCCAGATCAAAATCAATATAATCAAACACATCCACAAATACATAGGAAGCCTTACCCTGCATGGTGATGGGGGAATGGTTCACGATCACTGTTAATGGATGCGGTCCCTGTGGTGACACGCTTTGGCTCTGTGCCGTCTGTTCCACGCTTTCGTACTTTTCGTCCTGCTTCCCGGAAGTCCCCTGCGTTGTCACGGAAGCCGTCCCGTTTTCTGCCGCAGTCTCTGTCCCCTGTGTCATCGCCGCTTCTCCTGCCACAGCCTCTGCCTTCTGCATCACAGGCCCTTCTCCATAAACAGGCTCTTCTCTATAGGCATCCTCTTCTGTGTCCGCATCCGGCAGGTCTGCATAACTCCCTTCCGGCAGCGGGTTCTTCATATCCCAGCTTACGGTGAAATGCTCATAAACTCTGGTATCCGGCTGCGCCGCTGTATCATTGACCCTGATATCCGCACCGAGAGGCACATCCAGAAATTCTGCGATTTCCTTTACAGTATAAGAATTCCGAATCCGAATATCATCGTTCTGGCCGATCCGGTAGAATTCATTCTCTCTGTGACCGTTGACTTCCGCTGTCTTCGGCAGACTGATCTGTTTACCGTTCACATAGACCTGCAGTGCATCCCCCAGTTCAGAGAGTTTTCCCAGCTCCAACACCGCCGGTTCGCCCTCCGTGGAAGGTGTTACCACAATGCGGTCCCCATTATGTACCTGGGTATACATATCCGCCTCGTCTCCGTTGACCCGGATGACTGCTGCCTCTCCCTGTTCGCCCCGCACCATACGCGTCTTACCATTGACAGTAAACAGAAGGGCTTCCCCTTTTCTGGGGAACAGCTGGTCATTGGGGAACTGCATCTGCATAGCGGCATCTGTCACGGATAATTTGCCGTTATCATAGAGCTTTACCCGCTCTCCGTTGAATTCCACGAAAATAAAATTATTGCTCTGTACATAATAGCTTAAACAGATACCGATAGGTGTTACCATCATGGCATCCTTTCTGGCATTTTCCAGTTCAAATGTAATGGTCTGCATGACTTCCTGTCCCCGGATTGCCACACGTTCCTTCACGATGCCCAGCTTCTCTGCCAGCTTCTCCGTGTAACCGGGCACCATTCCACCGCCGCCTACCACGAACACGGCACTGACCGGTTTGTCCCCGTTCAGTTCTTTGATGGTATCGGATACCAGCTGGGTCATACGTTCGATCTCCGGATCCAGCAGTTCCAGCACTTCGCTGGCTTTGATGGTCTGGGGCAGTCCCATGATATCTTCGTATTCGATAGTCTCCTGGGTTCTGCATTTTCTCTTGATCTGCTCGGCCACCTCGAATTCCACGAGACAATGCTGTACCAGAATATCCGTCAGGCTGTCTCCTGCTACGGGGATCATGCCATAGGCTGTGATGGTTCCCTCTTTGGTAATGGAAATATCACTGGTGCCTGCACCCACGTCCACCAATGCCATATTTAACATACGGAACTTCTCCGGAATTGCTACCTGAATGGCAGCAATAGGCTCCAGTGTCAGATTCGCCACATGCAGGCCCGCCAGTTCTACTGCCTTATACAGACCGTCCACTACATCATCCGGCAGAAACGTAGCGATCAGATCCACTGCAATGTTTTTTGCCTTATGTCCCTCCAGATTACCCATCTGGTAGCCATTCATGTAATACCGCATGGCCGTATAACCCACACAGTAGAATTTCATATCTGTATCCGTATTGCTGTTCTGGAATTCCTCGTAAGCCTTCTCCACGCCCATGGTACACAAGGAATACACATCTTCCTGCGTGATCTCCCGGTCACTCTCAAAGCTGTGCTCCACATAGGTAGTGACGGTACGCAGCACACGGCCTGCAGCTGCGATACATACTTCCGTAAGTTCTCTGCCCAGATCCGCTTCCAGCTGTTCCTTTACCTGGGAAATAGTCTCTCCCACCTTGCCGATGTCATGGATCTGTCCGTCCAGCATGGCTCTGGTCTCATGCTCCTTGGAGCGCTGTGCCAGCACATGGAACTTCCCGCCATTTAAGTATCCTACCGTACCTACGATGCTTCTCGTACCGATATCCAGTCCGAATACCAACTGTCCCTGTTTTTCTTTTACTCCTTCCATGAATATGCCTCCAGTTTCTGTCTGATCTGTCTGTAGCTGTCTTCCAGACTGTCACTGTTATCAATGACAAAATCACAATGCTGCCGGAATTCTTCCTCCGAAAGCTGTGATGCTATGATCTTTTCTATCTTCTCCGGTGTGTAACCGCGGCTTTCCGAAAGTCTTCTTCTGCGTACATCTTCTCTGGCGTAGATATACCACATTTCATCCACTATATGTTCATACCCGCTCTCGATCAAAAGTGCCGCTTCCACAAAAAACAGTTCCACATCGCCCTTATTCTTTGCCTCTGCCAGACGATCCGCCAGATATTTTTTTACCGCAGGATGAATGATGGCATTCACCTGTTCCAACAGTGTCGGATCTGCAAAAATCTTTGCCGCCATTGCCGGCTTATCGATCTGTCCGTCCGGCGCAAGGATTCCGTCTCCCATCAGCGCTACCAGCGCATGATAGCCTTCGGTTCCCGGTTCCTTGACTTTATGCCCGATCTCATCCGCCAGATAGATCTCACATTTATAATGCTGTCCGATATATTTTAAAATCTCTGTTTTCCCGGCACCCACACCGCCGGTAATACCTATAAAACGCATTTATTTCGCCTCATACCAGTTATTGCCCGTGTGCAGATCGATTTCCAGCGTCACCGCCAGATCTGCCGCGGACTTCATATTTTCCGTAAGGATCTCACGGACTCTTGCCTCTTCCTCCCGTGCGGTCTCGACCAACAGTTCGTCATGCACCTGCAGGATCAGACGGGATTTTAACCCTTCCTCTTTCAATGCTTTCCATACCTTGATCATGGCGATCTTGATAATATCCGCCGCCGTTCCCTGAATAGGGGCATTCATGGCCACCCGCTCGCCGAAGGACCGTTGCATGAAATTGGAGGATGACAGTTCCGGGATAGGGCGTCTTCTGCCAAACATGGTCTCCGTATAGCCCTTTTCCTTTGCATCCGCCACCAGTTTGTCGATGAATTCCTTCACCTTCGGGTAAGTGGCAAAATACTGTTCAATGTACTGTGCCGCTTCCTTTTTGCTGATACTCAGATCCTGACTCAGTCCAAAGGAACTGATACCGTAGACGATACCGAAATTGACTGCCTTGGCATTCCGGCGCTGTAGATCCGTGACTTTCTCGAAAGGAGTATGGAACACCTTGGATGCCGTGATCCGGTGAATATCCTCTTCCTGTCTGTAAGCATCAATCAGCTGTTCGTCTCCGGACATATGAGCCAGCACACGCAGTTCGATCTGGGAATAGTCCGCATCCATGAATTCATAACCTTCTCTGGGGATAAATACCTTGCGGATCTGTCTGCCCAGTTCCATACGCATGGGAATGTTCTGCAGATTCGGCTCTGTAGAGCTGATACGCCCCGTGGCAGTAATGGTCTGATTGAAATTCGTATGGATCCTGCCGTCCTCTTCAATAAAAGCTGCCAGTCCGTCTGCATAGGTGGACTTTAACTTGGTCAGACCTCTGTATTCCAGGATATCTCTTACAATAGGGTAATCCGCCGACAGCTTTTCCAGCACATCCGCAGCTGTGGAATATCCGGTCTTGGTCTTCTTGCCGCCGGGGATCTGCATGGTCTCAAACAGTACCTCGCCCAGCTGCTTGGGGGAATTGATGTTGAACTCTGTTCCTGCCTGTGTGTGAATGGACTGTTCCAGTTCCTCAATGCGGGCCACCAGTGCATCCCCATAAGCCTTCAGTTCCTCCCTCTTTACAGCCACACCTTCTTTCTGCATGTCATACAGTACCAGTGAAAGAGGCATCTCCATCTCCTCCATGAGACATTTCATGCCTGCTGCCTCCAGCTTGTCCTTCAGGACTTTTTTGCCTTTCCGGGAGACATAGGCTCCGTAGCACGCATACTCCATAGCTTTCCCGGCGTCCTCGGAAAGCAGTGTCCGGAAATCTCTCTTGCCGAATACTTCCGCTCTGCCCGGGATCAGAATTCCCAGATGCTCCGAAGCAATGGCCTCCATGTCATAATCATTCTTCAGAGGATTCAGCAGATACGCCGCGATCAATACGTCAAAATACTGTTCTGTACTGCTGCGGTCCAGATAGTCATACTGGTGCTTCACATCAAAGGTAGCGATCTGTGTATCCGTACCTGCGGAAAGTTCCTGTAGAGCTTCCGTGATCTCTGCGGTGTCATCCACAGATTCCACCGCTTCCGCAAACAGACTTAATTGCCCTTCCGGTTCCTTTTCATGGGTCAGGGCATAAAATACCGTCTCCTCATCGGACACAGACAATGCCACCCCCAGCAATTCTTCTTTTTTCGTAGTAGCATCCACTGGTTCCGTGATCAGCCACAGGCCGATCTCCTTCTGTTTCTGCGCTTTTTTCAGATATTGTAAAAATTCTTTTTTATCTTCAATCTGTCGGAAGCTTTCTGCGATCTTGCTGTCATTGGCGGCGGCATCTTTTTCAAATCTTCCCAACAGATTTTTGAATTCCAGACGTTTGCACAAGGTATAGGCTTCCGGGGTATAGAACCCCTCTGCTCTGGCCTGTTCGTAATCCAACTGCAATTCGCAGTCGGTCTTGATCGTTGCCAGCGTCTTGCTCAGATCTGCCAGATCCTTATGCTCGATCAGGGATTCCCGGATACTTTTTTTCGAGATTTCTTCCACATGGGCATAAATATTATCCAGAGAACCGTACTCCACCATCAGTGCCTGTGCGGTTTTCTCCCCCACCTTCGGCACTCCTGGAATATTATCGGCGGTATCTCCCATCAGGGCTTTCAGTTCGATAAACTGTAACGGAGTCACCTGATAGGCAGCCAGTACATCTGCGGCATAATAATCCTCGATCTCCGTTCTGCCCTGCTTCGTCTTCGGAATCCGGATCTTGATATGATCCGTGGCAATCTGCAGCAGATCTCTGTCCCCGGAGACCAGTGATACTTCCAATCCGGCCTGCTCTGCTTTTTTGGCAAGCGTTCCAAGAATGTCATCTGCTTCCAGTCCCGCCTGCTCCATAATGGTAATATGCATGGCCTTCAGGATTTCCTTCATGACGGGCACCTGCTCCCGCAATTCCTCCGGCATAGGCTTTCTCGTTCCCTTGTAAGCCTCATACATTTTGTGGCGGAAAGTCGGTGCATGAACATCAAAAGCCACTGCCAGATATTCCGGCTTTTCCTCCTCCAGAATTTTAAACATAATATTCAAAAAACCATAAATGGCATTTGTGTGCAGTCCCTCTGCATTACTCAGATCCGGCACTCCGTAGAATGCCCGGTTCAATATACTGTGTCCGTCGATCAATACCAGTTTCTGACTCATACTCTGTCTATCCTATCTTAATTCTGTCCTCTTGATTCTATCAGGTGTCACTAAGAGATGATCCATCCCAGAAATCCCATAAGAAAAATCACCGTCAGCACTTCCAGTACGGCCCCTGTCTTCAGAAAAGCCATATGAAATCTTACCTTGCGCTTTGCTTCCGCAAGTCTCAGTTCCAGTTCTCTCTGCAGGTCAAAAGCATCGCCGTCTTCCAGACGCTGCATACCTTCCGTTACAAGGAACTGAATCACCAATTCCTCCTTGCAGCCCGGGCATTCCCGCATATGCTCCCCGAATTCCTGCAAGGTCTGAAAATCCAGTTTTCCTGCAATGAAATCAGGAATATTCTTTTCAAATTCTTTGCAATTCATGCTTCCACCCTATTCCAAAACAGTTCTACAGATTGCGTTCCCATATACTCATACACTTCTACTATACAACATCTTGTGTAAAAAGACTAGAAAAATAGTAGCAAGATTCCAGAAAAAAACTCTTGTCAACTTTTTTAATCTATGATAAGATAATCTCTGTTGTGAGTGTTTGAATGCCGGCGTGTCGGAATGGCAGACGAGGCAGACTCAAAATCTGTTGGTGGCAACACCGTATGGGTTCAAGTCCCATTGCCGGCAGTTAGTGCAGAATCAAATCGGTTCTGCGCTTTCTTTTTGTATTTTTATAACCACATCGCATTTCCTGCTTTTTCTAATTTTTTTCCAATCATCTCCTATGGATTAATTGTTACAAAATTGTTACAATTCATTTGTGCTTAGCTAACACAGACGTAACCGAACACCAGGCAACAGGAAAAGGAGGAAGAAAGTATGTGTTTCAAATTCATTAACTGTTCTCAGTGGTTGAATGCATTCTGCGGCTACTTCAATTTTGGCTGCTAATATCGTTTTCGACGAATAGAGCGTTCCATAGACGCACGAAAAGGCTCTCCCGTTTGGGATGAGCCTTTTCTTATTTCTACACTTTTTCTATGAATTTATACATTTTTACCGATAGTCATAACGGAGGGTGACATCATTGCCCTGTACCTGTACTTCCGCACAGCTTCCGGTGACAATCGGCATCATGGGTGCCAGATGTCCCAGATCCACATCCATGATCACGGGAACATTCTTCTCTCCCGCCACGGCCAGAACTGCCTGGTACTGATCCAGTCCCATCATCTCCTGTCCGAAACACAACGGTCTTCCGATGAGAAAACCTTTGACATACTGAAACCATCCGGCTTCCTCCATCTGCCACATGGCTCTGCGGATGGCAAAAACATTCAGGTCACAGGCTTCCAGGAACCAGATGATTCCGTCCTCTTTATACTTTTCCAGAAAATCCTGTGTTTTATCAAACCGGGTTCCCAGTAGATTCACCAGACAATCCATACAGCCGCCCAGCAACCGACCTGAAAAGCGGATCTCCGGTTCCTTTTCTGCTGTCTGTCTGCCAAGATACTTTTTCAGCACTCTGGATTCCGTGGTGTTATAGGGCAACAGAGGCTGTTCTTCATTTTTCAGAGACTCCTTTTCCCACTTGTCATATCCATGCACCTCTTTGGTCTCTCCGGTCAATATTCCGAAGGCATCTCTCAGGGATGCATGCCAGGGCTCCATGCCAAAAGCGGCCGCGCAGGGGCCGTAGACGGAGGCGGTATCACAGATGGTTGCCAGCAGATAGGTCATGTTGGTATTGTCAGAATACCCCAGATACCACTTGGGCTCTGCTGCCTGCAGACGCTCAAAATCCACATGGCTCATGGTCTCGCACATCAGTTCTCCGCCACCGCAGGAGATCAGACAGTCATTTTCCGGGCTGCAATAGTAATCCGTCAGCTCCTGCCCGCATTTTTCGGGGGTGTTACTGATACCGATGCCCTCTCCGGCATAACAGTTGGGGCCTAATTGTAACTGATAGCCCATTTCCCGGAATTTCTTCTGGGCATTGCCAAAGGCAGTGTAATAAGGTTCTATCTGACAGCCAAAAGAAGGGGCCACAAATCCAATGGTTCCTCCCCGCTGTATATGTTTCGGATATTTCATTGCTTCGTATCCTCCTATATCGCCCATTCGCATTCCGGGCTATCGCCCTTCTTGCTCATGTTCGTTCACTTCCCTCATAGGAGGTTTGCTTTGCCTGCAAGCAGTCACGCCAACCTCCTATGGGTACTCCCATTCGCATTCCGGGCTATCGCCCTTCTTGCTCATGTTCGTTCACTTTCCTCATAGGAGGTTTGCTTTGCCTGCAAGCAGTCACGCCAACCTCCTATGGGTAAGTGTTATGCGTCAAAATTAATCTTATTATAAATATCGAAACAGTCAAAGGTTGCAAAATAATCCTTCGGTGTCTCGGCACGGCGGATCAGTTCCACGCTGCCGTCCTCCTTCAGCAGAAGCTCTGCGGATTTCAGCTTACCGTTGTAATTGTAACCCATGGCAAAACCGTGTGCACCGGTATCGTGGATGGCAATATAGTCACCGATATCGATCTTTGGCAGCATCCGGTCGATGGCGAATTTGTCGTTGTTCTCGCACAGGGAACCGGTCACGTCATACTTATGGTCGCAGGGTTCGTTCTCCTTGCCCAGTACGGTGATGTGATGGTACGCACCATACATGGCAGGACGCATCAGGTTCACGGCACAGGCATCCACACCGATGTATTCCTTATGAGTATGCTTCTCATGGATGACCTGGGTCACCAGATGTCCGTAAGGTGCCATCATATAACGACCAAGCTCTGTGTAGATTGCCACATCACCCATGCCTGCCGGTACCAGAACTTCCTCATATACCTTACGCACGCCTTCGCCGATGACTCTGATGTCGTTGGGTTCCTGATCCGGACGGTAAGGAATACCGATACCACCGGACAGATTGATGAAGGTAATGTGTGCGCCGGTCTCCTCTTTCAGCTTTACTGCCAGTTCGAACAGTTCTCTTGCCAGAGTGGGATAATAGTCATTCGTTACCGTGTTACTGGCCAGAAAAGAATGGATACCAAAATTCTCCACACCCTTTGCCTTCAGGATCTTATATCCCTCAAACATCTGCTCCGTGGTGAAACCGTATTTAGCATCGCCCGGATTGTCCATGATGTTATTGCTGATGGAAAAATATCCGCCGGGATTGTAACGGCAGCTCAGGGTCTTGGGCAGATAACCGATGGTCTTCTCCAGGAAATCGATATGGGTGATGTCATCCAGATTGATGGTGGCACCGATTTTTGCCGCATATTCGAATTCATGGGCCGGGGTATCGTTGGAGGAGAACATAATGTCCTCTCCCTTTACCCCCATAGCATTGCTGAGCATCAGCTCTGTCAGAGAGGAGCAGTCACATCCACAGCCGTAATCTCTTAAGATGTTGATCAGAAAAGGGTTGGGAGTCGCCTTTACCGCAAAGAACTCCTTGTAGCCCTTGTTCCACGCAAAAGCTTCCTTCAGCGCCTTCGCATTCTCCCGGATTCCCTTTTCATCATAGATATGAAACGGTGTGGGATATTTTTCTGCGATCTTTTCGATCATTTCTTTGGTAACAAATGCCTTTTTTTCCATAAGTATCTCCTCTGCATCTATCTTATTTACAGTAACGCGCTTCTCATCTCTTCCGGAGTCAGAGTGCTCAGATAAGCAGGTGCCACATCAAATACGGTCTTGCAGCCCTTCTGGCCTTCCTGATTCATGCGGTAAGCAGCTCTTGCATAAGCGGTCAGTACGCAGGAAGTGAACTCCGGGTTGGAATCCAGCTTTAAGCTGTACTCGATCACATGGTTGTGCTCACCGTTTAAGCCGGTCTTGCCGGTACGCAGTACAAATCCGCCGTGAGGGATACCTGCGTGATCTCTCTGCAGTTCTTCCTCAGTGATGAAATGTACAGTAGTATCATAATCTGCAAAATAGTTGGGCATGGTCTTGATCTGCTCTTCGATTTGTGCCTTGTCTGCGCCCTCTTCCGCCACCACAAAGCACTCTCTGGTATGCTTCTGTCTGGTGGTCAGAACCGGATTCTCACAGTTTCTGACAGCTTCCAGTGCGGACTCTACGGGAATGGTATACTGCTTGGCATCCTTGACACCGGGGATACGACGGATGGCATCGGAATGTCCCTGGCTGACACCCTTACCCCAGAAGGTATAATCGCTGCCGTCTCTTAAAATGGCATTGGCATACAGTCTGTTCAGGGAGAACATACCGGGATCCCAGCCTACGGAAATCATGGCTACCTTGCCGCCCTCTTTTGCTGCAGCATCTACCTGTGCGAAATGCTCGGGGATCTTCGCATGGGTATCAAAGCTGTCTACCACGTTGAAATATTTTGCATACTCTGCGGTCTGTTTGGGCAGATCAGTTGCGGAGCCTCCGCACAGCACCAGGACATCGATCTTGTCCTGCATGGACAGCAACTGATCTACATTATAAACCTTCACATCTGTTAAAGTCTTTACTGTAGCAGGATCTCTTCTGGTAAATACGGCTACCAGCTCCATGTCATCATTCTGCTTTACTGCACATTCCATTCCTTTTCCTAAGTTACCATAACCTAAAATTGCGACTCTGATACTCATTTTTCTATCCCTTTCTATTTTATCCTATTTATGAGAACGCTGCGGCCGTTTCCACCCGGCAAAAGCGTTTTCTACATAATTATTGCTCACCCTGCTTCAACCGAATGAGGGCAATCTCGTTGCGCATGGCATCCTTGAAGACTCTGACAAAATTCTTCTGGCCACTGTAAAGGCAGGTATCACTGCTCTTTCCCGTCACCGTACCGGTGAGAATGTACTCGGAATCTATGATGAGACGGATCTGATCCATCTGCTGTTCCTCTTCCTTAGGCTCTCTGAAATGCTCCGGCACCAGGTATTCTATGATCCCGGCCTTTAATTCCGCATCTTCCGGAAAAGGTTCTCTGTTGTCTTCTGAAATCAGCACCACTTTTTTCTGTGCCCAGACCAGCTCCCTGATCTCCTCCGACCATTGCTCCAGGAATTCACCTGTTGCGGAAAAATAAATACGCTTCTCGGCACCCAGAAGCATGTGCCGGATCTTGTCACAGATGTGGTCATAGCCTTCGATGGTGATATAGCCTTCTCTAGGTAAATTTTTCCTGGGGCCATCCGCCACCAGACGTTCTTTTGCTTTCCGCAGATACCGGATCCGGTTATCGCAGAACTCGGATAATGCTACAGCCAGATATTTTGAGGAGGTTCCTTCGATCACATAAGCAGCTCCATGCTCCACCAACGATGCCAGTCCATTATAGACATTGGATCTGGAAATCCCCGTCAGCTTCGCCACCTCATAGCCTGTCAGTTCTTCATTTTGAAGAAGACACAGGTAAATGACAGCCTCCTGCCTGCTCAGTCCGAACAGGATAAGTTGTTCTATGATTGCCGCTTCTTCCATAGGTACTCCTTTTAGTAGTTCTTTACAGGAACACTATAGTAAGGATTCCTTGTTTTGTCAATAGGGGAAATACTTATTGAGAAAAGATGTCAGTAAAAGAAATGGAAAGTGATGCCACTCCTCCGGGAATTCTGTTTGTATTAAAAACGTCCTTTTTTGCTAAAAAAATACAAAAACAGGAGATTTTGGCCTTTTATAAGAGCTTATTTTCGCTAAAATAGGAAAAATAATAAAATCAGTACAAAAAATGTTTGATTTAGAGGTTTTTTTTGTACTGATTTTGCTATTTTAATGTGATTTGCACCAAAGCAATAGAAATGGTTGCAACAGAAATGCCTATGGTGTACAGATATTATGAAAAAAGCAGAACGTCCGCAGCGGATGGAACATCCTTCCGGGGATGTTTGTCGGACGGTGATGACATTTTCTCGAAAAGTGTTGAAAATCAGGGTGGTGCGAACAGGACGTTCGCGACAGGCGGACGTTCGTGGAGGGTATGGCAGCACTACGTTACGAGCCATGCACCCTATTCATAAATGTGCCGTAAAGAACGCTCCACATTTATTTCATTGACGGCTGTCGAGTGTGTCCGTTGGACGCACAGTATAAAAATAGAGTGAACCAGCCTCGCTTGTGCGCAAGCGCCCATCGAGGTGTTCCACTCTATTTTTGCATGGCTCGTAACTCACAATTTACACATTTTCAATCTGCCAGTCGATGGGCTCCACGCCATGTTCTTTCAAGAAGTTGTTGGTCTTGCTGAAAGGTCTGCTGCCGAAGAAACCGCGGTAGGCAGACAGGGGGCTGGGATGAGGGGCCTCTAAGATCAGATGATTGGGATTGTTCAACATAGCTTTCTTCATCTGGGCAGGTCTGCCCCACAGGATAAACACAATGGGACGATCCTGCGCATTCAGTGCCCGGATGGCGGCATCTGTAAACTCTTCCCAACCTTTCCCGTGATGGGAATTGGCCATGTGTGCCCGCACGGTAAGCACCGTATTGAGCATCAGGACACCCTGCTCGGCCCATTTTACAAGATAACCATTGTTAGGGATATAGCATCCCAGATCATCGTGAAGTTCCTGATAAATATTCACCAGAGAAGGGGGAATATCTACATCCGGCTTCACCGAGAAACACAGTCCATGAGCCTGTCCCACATTATGATAAGGATCCTGTCCTAAAATCACCACTTTTACCTTGCTTAACGGCGTCAGATGAAATGCATTGAAAATATCATCCGCCGGTGGGAAGACCACGGTGGTGTTGTATTCATTTTTGACAAATTCAAAAAGCTGTCTGTAATAAGGCTTGTGGAATTCTCCGCCCAAAGCCGTCAGCCAGTCATTCGTGATCATTGCCATAGTCAAATCCTCCCTGTCGTCCCTAGAGACGGACACTGATTCCTTTTTCCCGCAGGTATTCTTTCACCTGCCTGATCTCTAATTCTTTGTAATGGAACAGAGATGCCGCCAGAACTGCCTCTGCCTTTCCCTCTGTCAGAGCATCATAGAAATGAGACAACTGTCCAGCACCGCCGGATGCAATGACCGGAATGCTTACACTCTCTGCCACAGCCCTGGTCAGCTCCAGATCATAGCCTTCCTTCGTGCCGTCACCGTCCATGCTGGTCAGCAGGATCTCTCCGGCTCCCATCTTCTCTGCGGTTCTGGCCCACTCCACAGCGTCCATGCCCATATCCACACGACCACCGTTTTTATAAATATTCCAACCACCGCCGTCTGCCCGCTTCTTGGCATCGATAGCGACCACCACACACTGACTGCCAAATTTCTCTGCTGCTTCACTGATCAGCTGCGGATTCATAATGGCTGCGGAATTCACAGAAATCTTGTCTGCTCCTTCTCTCAATATCGCCTTAAAATCATCCACGGTACGGATTCCTCCTCCTACAGTGAAAGGAATAAATACCTTGCTGGCTACCTTCCGCACCCACTCTAACTGCGTTGCTCTACTGTCTGCAGAAGCCGTAATGTCCAAAAATACCACTTCGTCCGCACCGGCTGCATCATAAGCAGATGCTACCTCCGACGGATCTCCGGCATCCCGGAAATTCACAAAATTCACACCTTTTACTACTCTGCCATCCTTCACATCCAGACAGGGAATTACTCTTTTGGTATGCATATCATCTTCCTCCCTGCTTATCTTTTTCCCGGAACTCTTGTGTGATCTCTATGAAATTCTGCAGAATTTTCATTCCCACCCGGGAACTTTTCTCGGGATGGAACTGACAGGCAAAAATATTACCCTTTTCCACGGAAGCATGAATCAAAGTTCCATATTCTGTGGTGGCAGTAACAATGGAAGGATCTGCTGCCTCCAGATAATAGGAATGTACAAAATATACATAGGAATGCTCTTCCACGCCCCGGAAAAGTCTTCCTTCATTGGGAAAAGTAAGGTCATTCCAGCCAATATGCGGAATCTTCAGTTCTTCTGCCGCAGGAATCCTTCGGATCTTACCGTCTAACAGGTGCAGTCCCTCTACTCCCGGTGTCTCCTCACTACTCTCAAACATCAGCTGTAAGCCCAGACAGATTCCCAGAAAAGGGATCTGCCTGTCCACTACTTCATGAATGACATCCACCAGTCCGTACTGGTGCAGTTTTTCCATGGCATCACCGAACGCTCCCACACCCGGCAGGATCACACCGTCTGCGGACAGGATTTCCTCTCTGTCTCTGGTAATCTTTACCTCTTCTCCCAGAAAATTCAATGCCTTTTCTACACTCTTTATGTTGCCAGCATCATAGTCGAGCACTGTGATCATTGCTGAATCTCCTTTTCCTCGGGGAGAGGATCCGGCAGCTGTGCGGGCGCCTCCTCCGTATTAGGTGCAGATGTTTCCTCCGTTACCGTTCCCTGCGGGAACTCCCAGAATCCCAGTCCCAGCCTTTGCAGAACCAACATTACATTCTTCGTATATTCTACATTATCGGAAATATCCGCAATCTGTTGTGCCTCTTCCTGACTTAACTGATATTTCTGGGAAAGGATATTCAAAATATCCTGGAATGCCAGACTTACCTCATCCTGCGCATTCCACTGTGTCGCATAATTTAACAATGTCGGATAATCCCTGACTGCCTGAAGCAGGCTGTCCAATGCCTCCAATTCAGAGCCTTCGTTTACGAATACTTCGTACTCTCGCAGCCACATACGGATGGTCAGAATACTCTCGGACTGACTGTACATCACCTGTTCTGTCTCATCCAGTTCCTTGCCCATCAGATTCTGGTAACAGGTCTGATAATCTCCGGCATAGTAAGCTTCTCTACCGCTGCGCTTCGCGGTATAATCCGCCAGGAAGTTACCCAGCAACAGAATCACCGCCCCCAGAGAAATACATACCACTACAATCGGGAGGATTTTCTTCGGAGAAAGCTTTTTCTCCGATACTGACGGCTTATCTTCCTTTTCCGGCTTTTCTTTTTTCTTTTTTTCTTTTGCCGGTTTCTTGGGCTTGGGCTGCTTTTCTTTTTTAGGCTTTTTCTGTTTTTTTCCCTTCTTGTTCTTGCCGCCCTTGTCCATCTCTTCCAGGATCTTCTTGTTCTCATCGGACAGCTGCAACTGATCCGCTTCCTCTTCTTCCTCGTCCTCCTCGGTGAACAGATCTAATAATTTGGCAAAAAAGCCTTTTTTCTCTTTCTTCTGTTCCGGCTCATCCATGATGTCTGCGCCTGCAGCCTTCAGAATATCCATCACATCTGCAGATTCCGGTTCTCCGGATGCATTATCCGTGCTGTTCTCCGACTGCTCCGGAAATGCTCCCGCCAGTAAAGCGTCCAGATCGTCATCCAGGCCTCCTGCATCTCCATTTTCCGCAGCATTTTCCGTACTTTCTACACTTTCCGTGTTGTCAGAAGCCTCCATCGGTGTTTTGTCTGTATCATCCATGCCATCCGTCAGGGAAGACAGGTCCGCAAGATCATCCGGCACAGTTTCCGGGATATCCGATATAACTTCCTCTCCCGCAGGCTGTGCTGATTCTGTCTCATCCGGTGCTGATTCCGGTTCTTCCTTGGATTTCTTCTTAAACCGTTCAAAAAATCCCGGCTTCTTTTCCTTCTTTTTCTTTTCTTTTTTCTTTTTTCCGCGCTTGCCGTTGTCTTCTTCCCGCTCTGCTGTTTCCTCCGGCTGTGCAGTCTCCGGTGTCACCTGATCCAGAATATTTGACAATCCCTCGTCATCCGCATTCTCCAACATTTTGATCAGATCGTCATTAGCATCGTTGCTCTCCTGTGCCGGAGCATCCCCGGATTGCTCCTGGCCCTGCTGCAATAGCCTGTTAATTTCATCCTCAGACATAGAAGCTGTCTCCTCTGGAAGAATGGCTGTATTTTCCGCTACAGGCTGACTTGCTTCCGTTTCCTGCTCTGATGAATCAGCTTTTTGAGCATCCAGCGCCGACTGTAGCAGATCATCCATATCGCTCATATCGACCTGAGTTCCACTCTCTTCCACAGGCTCCGGCGTTTCCGGTGCTTTGGCAGTTTCTTCCTCCGTCCCGGTCATTTTCGGCTCCTTTGTAACCTCTGTTTCCGTATTTTCTGTTTCAATTCCTTTTAATAAATTATCCAGGTATTCCTCCTGTGAAGGCATATGTCATTCCTCCGCTTTCTCACAAGTTACTAGCATGTTAAGTTTAACACAGGCTGAGCAGCCAGGCAATGGGATTTTGTTCTCCATCTATACAATAAAGGTCTGCTTTTTGTTGAAACAAAGCGATTCTCTCAAAAGGGGAACGTATAATCGTAGGAAAACGGTTCCCCTCCCCAATCTCCAACAACACCATTTTATGATTCAGGGTATTTTGCAGCCAGTTCTGATATTCTGTCCAGGTTTTCAAATATCCTTTTTCATCGTATCGGCCGGCATAGACATTGTTGAGTACCAACTTTTTCCCGCACTTTGGACATTTTCCCAAATCCGGAACCGAAAACCCGTTAGTCTGCAGCTTCTTAAAACTCTCCTGCAATTGTTCCTCATCTGCTTCTGTCACTGTCTGGATGCCTTCCTCACACCCGTCCGGGCACTGTTTTTTCGTCCAGTCTCCACAGGGTGCCACGAATCGCTCTTTTTTCAATAACATTTTTTTCCAGGGAACCTCTGCCAATTTATGATTCAGCGAAGATGAAACCACAAAATAACTCTTTTTTTCCAATACTTTTGCCAGCTTCTGCAATCCCTTCTCGATCTCTGCTTCCATCTCCGGCAAATACTGTCTGCGGAATTGTTCTTCCACATAAGGCAAAAGCCAAAGTACATTCTGCTGTTGTAACTGTTCCCGGATTCTGCGGTAATCTTCTCTGCTTTGCAGGAAAAATTCCATGTCAAACTCCTGTCCCAGGCCCACCAGCACATATTCCGCTTCTTCAATTTTCTGAAGAATTTCTTCTGTTTGTTTATCCATAACTGTATCCTGATATTATAGCAAAAGGCTGGGACTATCCCAGCCTTTTTGCTTCTCTAAACTTACTATCTGTCTAAATGCTTCTCTGCTACCAGTTCGTCCACAATTCTTACCAGATTACCGATCTCGGGTTTGGAAAGCTGTGCATCTGCTCCCAAAGCCTCTCCCTTTCTCTTCATGTCATCATTAACCAATGATGAGAAAATGATAATAGGAATGTCCTTGGTCGCATCATCGCTCTTCACAAGCTTGGTCAGTCTGTGACCATCCATTTCCGGCATCTCAATATCGGTGATGATACAACGAACATGCTGATCCAGTGTACCATCCTCTTTGCACTGCGTAATAACATCATATGCTTTCTGACCGTTCTCTGTATGGATCAGATTTACATAGCCGGCTGCCTTCAGGGAATCTACAATCAGCTTGTTAAGCAGAGGGGAATCCTCTGCAATCAGAATAGGAACAGAGCTTCTTGTACGCTCTCCCAGTTCATTCAGTTCGGACATCTTCAGTCCTGTCTCCGGATTGATGTCAGATACGATCTTCTCGAAATCCAGAATAATGATCAGCTTGTCATTCTTCTTGATAATGCCGGTAGCAACACTCTCATCTGCTGCAGAAATGGTGATATCCGGCTTAATAATATCTCTCCAGCTTACTCTGTGAATACCTAATACAGATTCTACATGGAATGCAATATCCAGCTTATTAAAGTTGGTAACGATAAATAATCCTTTTTTCTCAGATTCACCACGCCCCAGACAATTCTTCAGATCAATGGCGGTGATCATAGTATCTCTCGGCATGAAAATACCTTCAATACTGGGATGTGAATTCGGAACCGGTGTTACTGGCTGATAGGTGATGATCTCTTTGATCTTGGCAACATTAATTCCGTAGGAATTACCTGCCAGGGTAAACTCCAGAATCTCCAATTCATTTGTTCCGTTTTCAAGTAATATCTTAGTATCCATACTTACTCCTGTGCCCTTCCCGCTGCTTTTGTTCTTTATGCCATATTCTTTATGCCATATATTTTAAGAAGCCTGCAATGCAGCCTTTTACTACTTTCTCAATTAATTATAACATATATTTTAAAAAAAGAAACAATTATCTGAAATTAATGCATAAAAAAAACGATAGCAGAAAGCTATCGTTTTTAATTTATTCCTTCAAAACCGAACACTGAAACTCTATCTCTTATACCTTAACTTACATCCTGCTTTCCTATCCAAAACCTTTGGTCAAGCCCTCGACCGATTAGTAAATGTCAGCTGAACACATTGCTGTGCTTACACCTCATTCCTATCTACCTCGTAGTCTTCAAGGGGTCTTACTCATTTCTGAGGGATATCTCATCTTGAGGGGGGCTTCACGCTTAGATGCCTTCAGCGTTTAT